>Ga0208964_1000112_pt1 | contig 45462 bp, 37 predicted proteins | sample AOAMet1_08_M0_20_2_FD_188227 | JGI IMG/M metagenome (GOLD analysis project Ga0208964, IMG submission 188227) | Ammonia-oxidizing marine microbial communities from Monterey Bay, California, USA - CAN11_08_M0_20 (SPAdes) | ecosystem: Environmental > Aquatic > Marine > Intertidal zone | place... | reverse complement strand
AGTATTACTGGTGGTTCATGGATTACTCAATCAATAGAGCAGTCTGGAAATATGACAGTATCTATGATGGGAATTCCAATAATAGATAGTGTGATTAATTATACAGAAACAAATGCTGATTCTTTAGAGCCTTATAAATTAACCTTTGAAGATGATAATACTTATACCGAGCATGATCAATTAAATACTGAAGTAGAAAGTGGAACATGGTCTATTTCAGGAGATGTATTAACAGTAAATACGCCAGACACAACTTTATCATTAACGCTTAATACTCTTAATAAAGATAACCTGTCCATGACAATTAATATTATAGAGAGTGGCACAGAAGACGGAATAACTTTTGATATTAATATTGATCAAAAAGTTAATGCTAATAGGCAGTGGTAACTCTAAAGAAGTAATGTCAAACAAATAAGCACCTTGTGTGTTTACATTATAAAAAGGAATGTCCCATTTGTGGCATTCCTTTTTTATTTAATACATTTGTATCAAACTTTATCATTATGAAAAAATACTATCTTGAGAACTCAATGTAAAATCTGTTTATGAGAAAATATTTACTCTTTACTTTTATTTTATTTTATTCTTTCTCATTTTCTCAATTTATAGTAAAAGGAAAAGTTTCTGACAAACTAACAAAAGAAGAACTTATAGGAGCTAATATAGTTTGGAAACAACAAAATTTAGGGGTATCTACAGATATTAATGGAGAATTTGAAATAACAATTCCTTCCAACAAATTCCCAATAGAACTTACTATCTCCTATATGGGGTATTCTACACAAAAAATAACTATAAAAAAAGATGAATGGAATAAAAATAAGGGGATTTATAATATTTATTTAAAATCGGATAATAAATTAATAAATGAAGTCAAAATTGTAGACTCCAGACTTACTGAAAAACAAAAAGAAAGTCCATTAACTGTAGAATCACTAGATATTTTAGCAATAAAAGAAACTCCATCTGCTAATTTTTATGATGGACTAGGAGCTCTTAAAGGAGTAGATATTTCAGCAGCAAGCTTAGGTTTTAAAATTATTAATACTAGAGGTTTTAATAGCACCTCTCCTGTTCGTTCCCTACAGATAATTGATGGAGTAGACAACCAAGCTCCAGGGATGAATTTCTCCTTAGGAAATTTCCTGGGTGCATCTGAGTTAGATATATTAAAAGTAGAAATTATTCAGGGAGCTAGTTCGGCTTATTTCGGGCCAAATGCTTTTAATGGAGTTATAAAAATGGATACAAAAAATCCTTTTATTCATACAGGATTGAGCGTGCAGCAGAAATTTGGTAGTAGAAACCTATCTGAAAGTTCAATCAGATTAGCAGAAAAATTCCAGAATAAGAGTGGTGAAGATATTTTTGCCTACAAAATTAATTTCTCCTATATGAAAGCTTATGATTGGGAGGCAAATAATATGGCACAAGTTGATGGCACAGAAGCAGATATAAATAATCCTGGAGGTTATGATGCAGTAAACAGATATGGAGATGAAGATACTGATGGCAATTTAAATGATGTTAGAGGAAGTTTTAATAATAATTATGTTAATTTTCCAGGATTAGGTATATTTTATCGATCAGGATATATGGAAAAAGATATTGTAGATTACAATACCAATAATTTGAAATTATCATCATCATTACATTATAAGTTAAATTCTGACGTTGAGATGATGTACAAATTTAATTACGGAAAAGGAACTACAGTTTATCAGGGAGACAACCGTTTTAGTCTAAAAAATATTCAGTTTCTCCAAAATATAATAGAAGTAAAACAAGAAGATAGATTTTTTGTAAGAGCCTACCGTTCACAAGAAAATGCTGGAGACAGTTATGACGCTGTTTTTACTGCTCTAAAACTTCAAGAGCGTAATCTAATTTATAATACAGACTGGTATACTTCCTATAGAAACAAATGGAGAAATAATTTTTCATGGGAAGATGTTGAATGGGAGGCTGCCGAATATAGTTTTATAACTCAGCAATGGACATTTCAGGGTAATCCAATCGATATCAATAAATGGATGCAAATGAGTGATTCTGTACTAAATGCAAATGCAGAAGAAATTATTGCTATACACGATTTCACAAGAACTCAAACAGATCTACTTACAAACAGATTAGAACCAGGTACTGAAGAATTTACAAATGCTTTAAATGATATTACTTCAAAAATACCTATTGAAGGAGGAACAGGTTTTTATGACAAATCTGCATTAAATCATATACATTCTGAATATCAGTTTAATCCTTCATTTTCAAGCATAAAGATAGGAGCAAATTTCCGTCAATATACACCAGACTCTAAAGGTTCTATTTTTATGGATACCGCTTCCAAAATATCTAACACAGAATATGGAATTTATTCTGGTTTTGAAAAAGATCTCTTTTTTGATAAATTAAAAGTAAATGGGACCTTCAGAATGGATAAAAACGAGAATTTTGATTTTAACTTCTCTCCTGCTGCATCTTTAGTTTATAAAGCTACAGAAACAGATATTATACGTTTTTCACTGTCATCTGCAGTAAGAAACCCAACACTTTCCGATCAATATTTATACTATAATGTTGGTAGAGCTATTCTGATAGGTAATTTAAATGGTCATGGGGAGAATTATGGTGAGAATATGGTTACAGTCCAATCCTTAATTAACTATTATTTACCAGCAGCCCTAAATAAAGATAGTTTAAAATTTTTTAGTGTAGATCCAATAAGACCAGAGAAAGCAAAATCGGCTGAATTAGGATATAGAACAACACTTTTTAATAAAGTTTATATTGATGCAAATTATTATTATTCTAAATACACAGATTTTATAGGATATAAAGTTGGAGTAAAATATACAACATTGCAAGATGATACTGTTACAGGAGCCTATCAAATATCATTGCCTTCAATACAAGCATACCGAATGGCTGCTAATGCTGAAAATATAGTTACAACACAAGGAGCTTCAATTGGCTTAAATTATTATATAAATTCTAATTTTACTATAAACGGAAATTATAGTTGGAATAAATTAAATGAAGAAGGAACAGAAGATCCTATTATTCCAGCATATAACACCCCAGAACATAAATACAATTTAGGGTTTGCAGGAAGAGATTTACATTTTAGTTCAGAATACATGATCTTCAGAAATTTCGCTTTCAATATTAATTATAAATGGGTAGAAGGATTTAAATATGAAGGTTCACCTCAGTTTACTGGTGAAGTACCTACTTATGATTTAATTGATATGCAAATAAGTAAAAAAATACCAAAATATTCTGCAACATTAAAGGTAGGGAGTTCTAACTTATTAAACAACCAACATTTTGAAGTATATGGAGGTCCGTATATTGGAAGAATGACGTACATATCTTTGCTCTTTGAATTAAAATAAAATTTGTATTATTGTAGAATAAACTAAAACAAAAAATTATGAAAAAATCTTTACAAAATTTATTAGCAGTAATTCTATTATTTATTGGAATTACAGCTAATTCACAAAACAGATACCTTGATGATGTATTTACAGATGTAAATGTAAGCGAAATAGATACATTCGCACTTAATGTCAGTATTGAACCAATGCTCTTTGGTTTAGCTCCCGCATTACTTCCAATTGAATGTGACATTTATCAACCAGTTGGAGACACTTTAACTAACAGGCCTGTTATTATTGTATCTCATACCGGTTCGTTCTTACCTCCTGTAGCTAATGGACAAGCTACTGGATCGGTAAAAGATTCTTCAATAGTAGAACAATGTACCAGATGGGCAAAAAAAGGATATGTAGCAGTTGCTATGGGAAATAGAAAAGGATGGAACCCTACATCTACTGACCAAAATGTGAGAACTTCAACATTACTACAGGCTGCATACAGAGGTATACAAGATGCTAAGGCGATGGTACGATTTATGAGAATGACGGAAGATGCGTTAGGTAATCCATTCGGCATTGACCCAACTAAAATTGTATTAGGAGGTCAAGGTACAGGAGCATATATTTCATTAGGATACGCTACGCTAGATGACGCTGCTGTTGAACTAAATTTGCCAAAATTTATAGACTTTTCTATTCCTTCAGATCCATCTCCATATGTAGTTCCATACTTTTTTGGAAATATTGACGGTACAGATATGACGTTTGCTCCACTATATGATACACTGGGTAATCTTATTCCTATTTTAGACACTGCTGGAAATGTGACCGGATATGAAGTTAACACTTCTACTCCATTAAATATCCCAAATAATCCTACATATAGTAATGACATTAATATGGCATTTAATGTCGGAGGAGCTCTTGCAGATATTTCATGGTTAGCAGATGGTGATGTGCCTATTGTCTCATTCCATTGTGCAAACGACCCTTACGCTCCAATTGACACTGGAGATGTAATTGTACCTACAACAGGAGATTTTGTGGTAGAAGTTATGGGTAGTAGAACTGTACAACATTACTCTAATCAATATGGAAATAATGATGTATTTACAAATGCAGGGTTTAGTTTTAACAGTGATCCTTTTACATTAGCTGCTAATGTTAATAATAGTGGTTATGAAGGATTAAATGTATTGCTTACTCCTGCACCATCAACAACAGCAACTCCTTGTGGAATGCAAGAAGAACAAAGTTCTCCTTGGGATTGGTGGGACAATGCAACTTATGATGCAATGTTTGCTGCTGTTAACGGAGTACCTGCTGGTACTGGTGCTTGCTTATCATTATTAGGTAATCCTGATATGTCAGCAACTAAAGGAAAATCATATATTGATACAATTCAAGGTTATCTGAATCCTAGAATTTATGTTGTTCTTGGTTTAGGAGGAGTATTATCTGTAAATAATGTGGTAGACCATTCTACAAATATTTTCCCTAACCCAGCTAAAAACAATATAACTATTGAAAACTCAAACTTTGAAATAAATACAGTTGAACTTTATAATATTGCTGGTCAATTAGTAAAATCAGAAAATGTAAATTCTATGAGCACGAATCTTAATCTTTCTGATTTAAAAAAAGGAATCTATATCTTAGAAATTCAATCAAATAAAACTTCAATCAGAAGAAAATTAATTGTTGAATAATTTAATATCCAATTTAAATATAAAAAGCCCTCTTTTCTGAGGGCTTTTTTTTATTTTCGTGTTTAATGCAAACTCCTAAGGAAATACTATTAAAATATTGGGGATATTCTTCTTTCAGAGAAAATCAAGAGGAGATTATAAAAATGATTATAAACAATAAAGATACTCTTGCTTTACTTCCAACAGGAGGGGGAAAATCAATCTGTTATCAAATACCATCACTAATAATGGATGGAATCTGCATTGTTGTTTCTCCTCTTATTTCTTTAATGAAAGATCAAGTAGAAGATATAAAATCAAAGGGAATTAAAGCGATTACCATTACCTCTGATTTGGATTTTAAGGAAGTAGATATTGCACTAACAAATTGTATTTTTGGTGGATATAAATTTCTGTATATTTCTCCTGAAAAATTACAGAATGAATTAGTCCAATCTAAAATATCAGAGATGAATGTAAATTTGATTGCAGTAGATGAGGCTCATTGTATATCAGAGTGGGGGCATAATTTTCGTCCATCATACAGAAACATTTCCTTAATCAGAGAGATTCATCCTAACTCACCAGTTATAGCGCTAACAGCTACAGCCACAAAAGATGTTGTATCTGATATACAGGAGAACCTAGATTTTAAAAAACCCAATCTTGTTCAATCTTCTTTCTATAGAGAAAATCTGTCATATATTGTAATAAAAGAACAAGATAAAAAAAGGAAACTAATTAACATCCTCAACAAGATACATGGTAGCGCTATTGTTTATGTAAAGAGTAGAAAAGATTGCGAAAAAATCTCTAAAATACTAGTAGAGAATAATATAAGTGCAAATTATTATCATGCAGGATTAAATATTGACCAGAGAAACAAGAGACAAGAAAATTGGAAAAAATCAAAAAGCAGGGTAATGGTAGCAACCAATGCTTTTGGAATGGGAATTGATAAACCTGATGTTCGTTTAGTTATTCATTTTCATATTCCATCTACAATTGAATCCTATTTTCAGGAGACTGGAAGAGCTGGTAGAGATGAAAAAGAATCGTTTGCTGTTTTACTTTATAATAGTACAGATGAAAAATATCTGAGAGATTTTGTAGAACTACACTTTCCTTCCGTTAAAGAAATAAAAGAATGTTATCAGAACTTGGCAAACCATTTTCAGATAGCTGTAAACAATGGAGGAGAAGAAAATTTTGATTTTGATTTAAGTGATTATAGTGAGAAATACAAAACAAATTCATTAAGAACTTATAATATCTTGAGGTATTTGGAGAAAGAAAATTACCTAAAATTGCAAAATATTTACAATAATTCCTCAAAAATACATGTGAAGATGGAACATTCTGAACTTTATAAATTTCAGATTTCAAATAAATATTTTGACCCTTATATTAAACTTCTACTACGATCATATAGTGGTTTGTTTGAGGATTTTGTAAACATTAATGAAACACTACTTGCTGGCAGATCAAAAACAAATGAGAATAAAATAATTGAAGTATTAAAAAAGCTGCAGGAATTAGAGGTTTTAGACTACCTTCCAAAAAAACAAGTAACTCAAATCATTTATCTACAAAATAGAGTTGATGAAAAATATTTAAATTTATCTGAAGATAAACAAAAAGAGAACAAAGATTCTGAAATAAAAAGAATGAATTTTATATTAAATTACTGTAATCAGAATTCTGCTTGCAGAACAGAAATATTACTGTCCTATTTTGGAGAACATCAAAACTTCAGATGTGGAAAATGCGATATTTGTAGAAAAAGAAATAAACTTGAAATTTCTGATTTAAAATTTACTAAAATAAAGAAACAAGTATTAATCATTTTATCAGAAGAAAGTAAAACATTAATTGAAATTTGTGATCTGATAAAAGATTTTAGGGAAGAAAAAATTATTAAAGTAATTAATTTTCTGATTGAAAATTCTGAGCTAATCTCAGAAGGAAATAAAATCAGGAAACAAACATAAAAAGTTATTGAATAGTATATTTGTAAAAATTTAATTTGAAATGAAGATCGTATTTTTCGGAACACCATTTTTTGCTGCTACTAATTTAGAGTTTCTATATGAAAATAATATAGAAATTGTTTCTATTGTAAGCGCTCCTGACAAAGAAAAAGGAAGAGGTAAAAAGATAATTCCTGCAGATGTAAAACTAAAAGGATTAGAGTTAGGAATTGATGTGCTCTCTCCAGAATCTTTGAAAGATGAGGTGTTTTTAGAAAAACTGAAATCATACAATGCAGATTTATTTGTGGTAGTTGCTTTTAGGATGTTACCAAAAGAAATTTGGAGCATGCCAAAAATGGGAACAATAAATCTTCATACTTCATTATTGCCAAATTACAGAGGTGCAGCTCCTATCAACAGAGTTCTGATAAATGGAGAAGATAAAACGGGAATTACAACTTTTAATATTGACGAAAAAATTGATTGTGGTAAGATTCTTCTTCAAGAAGAGATTAAATTAACACAAAATACAACAGCTGCCGAACTTCATAACATTCTTATGAATAAAGGATCTATATTACTACTTAAAACTATCAATGGAATTCAAGAAAAAGATCTTTCTCCTGTTTTACAGGATGATTCACTTTCCACAATGGAAGCTCCAAAACTTACTAAAGAATTAACAAAAATTGATTGGAATAAACCTGCAACAGAGATTCATAATTTAATTAGAGGTCTTTCTCCAGTATTATCAGAGAATAAATTATTAAAAGATGTATCCATTTGTCCTTCAGCTTGGTTTTTATTTCACACTTCTGAAGGTAAAGATGTCAGAACAAAATTTCTACTAAGTAAATACTCTTCTAAAACAACCAATAAGTCTGGAAGTTTAGATACTGACAATAAAAGTTATCTAAAAATAAATCTATCTGATGGTAGTATTTACATTGAAAAACTACAAATTGCAGGAAAAAACGCAGTAACTATTTCTCAATTTCTATTAGGAAATAAAGTAGATAATAAATGGACAATCTCTTAAAAAAAGAACTGATATCATATCTCAGTTCCTTTGTTACAGAAGAAAGAGTAGAACTTTTTCAAACAAAAATAAAAGAGAGAAGCAGACATTTAACAGTTGTTTTAGAAGATGTTTTCCAATCTAGAAACATAAGTGCTGCAATGCGTTCTGCAGATTGTTTTGGACTGCAAGATGTTCATATTATTGAGAATAAAAACAAATTTATCTCTGACAAAACTGTTTCACTAGGAGCTGGAGAATGGTTAAATATTATTCAGCATAACAAAACAAAACAAAATACAAAACTATGTATTGAGAATCTAAAAAAACAAGGATACCAAATTATTGCAACTACTCCTCATAACTCAGATATTACTTTAAATGAAGTAGATATTGAAAATAATAAAATTGCCATCTTACTTGGAACCGAACTTACAGGACTTTCCAATGAAGCTCTCAGTTTAGCGGATAAGAAAATGAAGATAGAAATGCATGGTTTTACAGAGAGTCTTAATATTTCTGTTTCTGCAGCAATTTGTTGCCAGAATTTAAGCAATAAAATGAGAAAATCTGATGTGAATTGGAAGATAAAAGAAAATGAAGCTGATGAAATAATGTTGAATTGGCTCCGGAATACAATTAAATCTTCTAAAGAAATAGAGGGGAAATTCTTTGAAGATAATGGTAAGGTTTAAATGATTATATTTGCGTATTATTTAATTTAAAAAAACACATCAATGGGTAGAGGAGATAAAAAAACAAAAAAAGGAAAAAGATTTGCGGGTTCTTACGGGAAGACAAGAGTTAGAAAAGAAAAGACTGAACAAAATTTTGTAAAACCAAAAGCTAAAAAGGAAGAAGTGATAGTTGAAAAGAAAGCTGTTCCTAAAAAGAAAACTACAACAAAAAAGAAAGCAACTAAAAAAGACAAGTAGTTTCTTTTGTAAATTATAATCAAGGTTAGTTCTTACGGAGCTAACCTTTCTTTCTTCCAGATAGTTTTCTCTTTTGTAAAAAGCAATCTATCGTGTAATCGAGATGGTCGCCCTTGCCAGAACTCTACTTTCTCTGGTTCAATACAATAACCTCCCCAATGCAAAGGTCTTTCAACTTCCTTTCCTTTAAATATCTCCTTAAACTCATCCATTTTACTCATGATATTATAATAAATATCTATTATAGAACTCTGATTAGAAGACCAAGATCCTAATTGACTATCTCTAGGTCTGGAACTAAAATATTTGTCAGAATCTGATTCGGATATTTTTATTGCTTTTCCAGTTATTCGAACTTGTTTTTCTAGTCTCTCCCAAAAAAAATTAGCCGAAACCATATTGTTTACTTCTATATCTTTTGATTTGGAGCTCTTATAATTAGTAAAAAAAGTGAATCCATTTTCATCTATATCTCTGAGTAGTACAACCCTTGAGGAAGGGATATTCTCAGATGAAACAGTTGAAAGAACAAATGAAATTGCATTGTCTTTATCTGATTCTAAGGCCATTTCAAACCAATCATCAAACATCTTTATAGGATGATCAGAGATATTGCTAAAATCAATTTCTGATTTCTTAAAATCCTCTCTTATCTCACTAATTTTTTTAATCGACATATCAAGCAAAAATACAATTATTTATTTGTTAGTTTTGTAGTATGAAAAAGATATTGTCCATTTTATTTATCAGTGTAATTCTATTTAGTTGTTCAGATGGAGATAAAAGATATCATATAGATGAGGTTGCTATTCCAAATGACACATTAGCATATCTAAAATCTGATATGTCATTATTAAATAATGGTGTTGTGTATTGTGAATTTGGGGAACTAGGAAAGTTTATTAATGGTTTAGGTAAAGGAAGACATAAAAGATGGTATGAAAATGGTCAATTACGGTATGAGGGAAATTATAAAGATGGGAAAAAAGATGGAGTACATAAAGGTTGGTGGGAAAATGGTCAATTATTTTATGAGGCAAATTATAAAGATGGGGAAGATCAGAAGGATGAGGGTATATATTAATATATTTCTGGATTGTAGTTTTCTGGAATTTTTCCTGTGATATCTTTAAACTGATCCTGAATAATCTTAAAATCCTCCTCCATGTTTCCAGTTGGTTTTAATGTATATATAATACCAACTTCCTTATTCTTATAATCCATTTTCACAAGTACAATAGGAACATTTGCTTTTACAGAAATATGATAAAATCCTGTTTTCCAACTATCTACTCTTTTTCTTGTTCCTTCAGGAGAAATACCTATAATACATTTCTCTTTTGAATTAAATAATTCGCTAATCTGATCTACAACATTATTTCTTGAGTTTCTGTAAACTGGGATTCCACCATTCCACTTTATAATAGTTCCTAAGACTGGCAAAAATAATTCACCTTTTATAAGATATTTTGGAACAATACCAATAATATATGTAAAACATCTTCCAACTACAAAATCCCAATTGGAGGTATGTGGAGCAGAAACTACTATACATTTATCTGGAAATTCTCTCTCCCCTACTGCTTTCCAACCACTAACCCAATAGATAAACTCAGATAATCTTCTCATAAATTTTAATTTTTACAAAGTAAAGAACAAATTCTCATATTTTTATTAAAAATTGTAGATTTGCCAAAACAAAACAAAACTGAATGAAATCTACTATTATTAAAATTGTGCTTTTGAGTATTGTTATATGCCTTGCATATTTTGGGCTATACGACAATATCACAAATGAAATTTATGTAAGAGAAAAAATGGATGAAAGAAAATCTGAAAACATTCAAAAATTAAAAGATTTAAGAGAAATTCAATTAGAATATAAACGACAAAAAGGATATTATGCCGATAATGCAGATTCCTTAATTTACTTTTTATTTAATACTGAAGTTACATATATAAATACAGAGAAAGCGGATGAAGATTCTATTCCTGTAGATATGAATAAATGGAATAGTATTCAGAATAAAATATCAAGAGGAAAAATAAATCCATCTTTAGAGGCAAAAAGAATTTATGCTGAGATGGGCGGTAATTGGAAAACTCTAACTGAGAAAGAAAAAATTGATAAAGGATATATAGAAGTTAATTATTACACAGCTCATGAACTTGCTTTTACAACTGACTACCAAGAAACAAGAAATAATAGTTTTAAAATTGACACACAAAACTTAGCTAACATAAAGAGATCTTATAATAATCAGAAATCGTACACTAGTTTTAAATCTGAATACAATGCATACTCTGATGAAGTAATAAGAAAATTAGAGATTAATAATATTTATGAAGATTTCCATGCTAATTTCAATGCAATTCTTGACTTAGATACAAATACAAATATTTCCACAGAAAATCTGAAATCTAAAGTATCTGATAATGAAAAAGAACTTAAAATATTAAAGTCTCAAATATCAGATAAAGAAGATAGTAAAGAGAATGCTAAGAATATAATAAGAGCATCAAAGAAACAAAGAAATACATACACCGAAACTATTGGTGAAAAAATGGTAGTAAAAGTAAGAGAGAAAGCTGCAAAAAAGGATGAAAAAGGAAAGGTCCTAAAAGGCAGAAAAGGGAAGATTTGGTCTATACTTAACAGCCAAGATTCAACAGAGCAAGTAAATAAGGTAATCGTGGAAGATTGTAAAAACATCATCTTAAAACTTGAGAACGAAATTGAAGCCAGAAAAAAAGTCATAAAGAGTTTAGGGAAAAATATTCAGTCTATTCATGATGTAAATGCAATGCAGAATCAATATATCAATGAAAGATCTGTAGTAAATACAAACTTTGATGACTTAGCTTTTTATACACTTAATGAAGAAATAAAGATTGTAACCACCTTAAGAAAAGGTAGATACACGGTTCCTACCAAACCTAACAAATGGAAACAAGCTAAATTAGAAGCAGACTTTTTAGTAGAACAAAGTATTGATGAAGAAATGATTGCTCAGATTACAAAAGAATATGTTATCTCTAAAGGAGAATACAGAAACCTGACAACTGAAGAAGGTTACGCTAGAGGATTAATAACTACTGTTACACAAAATGTAGAGAATATTATTTTTGACAATATCTATATGGAAACTAGAAATGAAGATGTACCTTTAAATTTAGATAGTATTACCTACATCCCACACACAGATAATCTGTATACTTTTGATGCAAAAGAAACTCATCCGAATATTATAGAGGAACAAAAAGGAGAGTTAGACAAATATTATTTTGTTATTTACTCTTCATATGACAATGTATTTTTAGGATTAGATGAAGAGGAAAAAATCTTAAGAAATGGGGAAGAAAGAAAAAACAAGAAAATTCAAATTGGTTCATTAGAAGAAGTTGCAACAAATGGAAATTGGGGAGAGTAATAACATCTCCTTCTCATCTGAAGATTTAGACTTTCAGAACTCTGAGAACTATCACCTCTCTGTAGAAATACAAAAAGAACAACTTAGTTTTTGTTTGTTAGACACTACAAAACTAGAATATATTTTCCTGAAATCTATAAAAGCGAATAATCCTGAGGAAATGGTACAACTAATAAATAATGAAGAAATTTTAAAAAACAATTTCTTTTCTTCATCCGTTTCTTACAAAAATTTTCCGAGTACAATTATTCCAAACCAATTATATGACGCAACAAAAAAAGAAGTTTATGCTGATTTTGTAATAGGAGAAACTCAAAAAATAAAGACCGACATTATCCATCATGATGATTCCACTATTTTGTATTCTGTAGAAGAAAACATTACAAACACCTTAAACCAAATACAAATCGAAATAAAGGAAAAAAATAGTAGTACTGTTGCAATTAGCAGTATCCTAAATCAGTATTCTGGACTTAAAGAAAGAAGTTGTTTTTTAATAAAAGAAAATAATAAAATTGAGATTATTGTAATTCAGGACGACCAACTAATTCTTCAAAACTATTTTGAGGTAAACTCTCCTACTGATGTTTTGTACTTCACTTTGTTTTGTTTTGAGCAACTAAAAATGGATCCAAATAAAAATGAACTTTATTTAATAGGAAATATTGAAAAAGGAGATGAAACATACTCTTTATTGTACGACTATATTAGAAACATTAATTTTGCAAAAATTAGTGGAAATCTCTCTTTTTCAAAAGAACTTCATCAAATAATAAAACATCAATATTTCACTTTATTTTCTCAGATTTTATGCGTATAATTTCTGGGAAACACAAAGGAAGAAGAATTACTGCTCCCGAGAAACTTCCTGTTCGTCCAACAACCGATAGAGCTAAAGAAGCACTGTTTAGCATATTAGATAGCCGGTATTATTTTGACGGGAAAAATGTATTGGATTTGTTTTCTGGAACAGGAAATATTGCTTTCGAATTTTCATCTAGAGGAATTGAACACATTACTAGTGTAGATAACAATACAAATTGCATCCAATTTATTGACAAAACTAGTTCTGAATTAAATCTAAATATCTCTACTATAAAATCTGATTGCATAAAGTATTTGGGGAGTTGCGAAAAACAATTTAATATTATTTTTGCAGATCCTCCTTACAACTTTGAAGATCATCATAAAATAAAAGAAATAATTTTTGAGAGAAATTTGGTTAAAGAAGATGGATGCCTAATTATTGAACACGATAATTCTACTTCATTTGAAGAAGAAAATATAGAAGTAAGAAAATACGGAGCGGTACATTTTAGTATTTTTTCATTTTAATTACTTATTTTTACAAAAAACAAAACAGATGAGTAGAATAGCAGTTTTTCCGGGTTCCTTCTCTCCTTTTACGTTAGGTCATAAATCGGTGGTAGATAGATCTCTTCCTCTATTTGATAAAATAATTATTGCTATTGGAATAAACTCAGAGAAAAACGAATATTTTTCTATTGAAGAAAGAGAAAAATGGATAAAGGATATTTATAAAGATAATCCTAAAATAGAAGTTCAATTCTATGAGGGGCTTACAGTTGACTTTTGTGAAAAAGCAGAAGCAAAATATATATTGAGAGGACTTAGAGATTCTCATGATTTTAAGTACGAAAAGAATATTGCACAAACCAATAAAAATCTAAACCCTAAATTGGAAACTATTTTTATTATTACACCTGCTGAGATGTCTCATATATCCTCTACTATTATGCGAGATATTATTAAAAATGGTGGGGATGTAAGCCAGTTTTTACCAAAAGAGATTGACTTGTAAGGGTTCGAATCCTGCTACCCCGACTTTTTTCTCTTCATATTTTCCATAAATTTTCTGTAAGTTTGTTTTATGAAAGAAGAAACTTTTTTATTCCGTTGCTTGCTTATAAAAGGAAATACGATAACTAACTGTCAAGGAAGGACCAAAAGATTCTGAATAACCCGTTGTAATCGTAAATGGATAATCATCTGGATGATATGCAAGACTTATTGCTTTTCTTTTATCTATTTTACTAAAAACATTAGAAGCTAGTCCAATTCCGTATTGAATAGAAAGATTATTACTAATTCTATAATTTAGGCCAAAAACATCAAATAATCTGATAGTATTAGATTCAATAGTATACATAAATCCAAGTTTCTTATTTAGTAAAATGTTTCTACTCGCTACTTGGTATCTAACTAGATCAGGTCCATATTCTGGATTAAATAAATATCCTAAACCAAACTCCAAGCTAGCATCAGAGTTGGTGTATTCTTTACTGAAAAAATTCTCCTGGCCAAAAACACTCGTTGTTACACAAAAAGCTAATACGAATATAATATTTCTTAACATATCAAATAGTCAATTGATTGACAAATATAACATTTTTTTTAATATAAAAAACTAACTAACCTTTTAACTGCCTTCCCCCTGTGGCTTATTGCCCCTTTTTCAACTTTATTCATCTCTGCAAAAGTTAACTGATAGCCATTTGGGATAAATATAGGATCATAACCAAAACCTTCTACTCCACTTTTAGTTTGGGTGATTTCTCCCTTACATTCTCCTTCAAACAAAGTTTCTTTTCCATCAATAATAAGTGCAATTACAGTTCGGAACTTTGCCTTTCTATTCTCCTCTCCTTCTAGTTTTTCAAGCACCTTATTCACATTATCTTCTGCCTTGCAACCCTCACCCGCATATCTAGCAGAATATACCCCAGGCTCACCTCCTAAAGCATCAATTTCTAAGCCGGTATCATCAGCAAAACAATTAAACCCATAATTGTCAAATACATATCTTGCTTTTTGCAAAGCATTCTCCTGCAATGTAGGATTTGTTTCAGGTAATTCTTCATTACAATTAATCTCCTTTAAACTTAATATCTCAATTCCATCAGGAACTAAAGATCTAATTTCAGATAACTTATTAGAGTTGTTGGTAGCAAATACTAATTTCATTTATTTGTGATGATAAGGTTCATTATTTAAGATTGTGTATCCTCTATACAGTTGTTCTACAAAAAATAATCTAACCATTTGGTGAGAAAAAGTCATCTTGGATAATGATAATTTCTCATTTCCTCTATAATATAATTCCTGAGAAAACCCATAAGCACCTCCTACTACAAATACTAATCTCTTTTTTCCACTTATCATCCATTGTTGTAACTTCTCAGCAAAGCTGGGAGAGCTAAAATCATTTCCTTTATCATCCAATAATACCAAATAATCAGAAGTATTTATCTGTTTTAATATCATCTCTCCTTCTTTTTTTATTAATTCTTTCTCTGAAAAATTCTTTGCATTTTTAATGTTCGAAATTTCTACTATCTCAAAATTTGTATAATGTTTTAATCGTTTCTGATAATCAGAAATTCCTTCTGTCAAATACTTCTCATTTGTTTTTCCTACTACAACTAATACAATCTTCATTTTTTGTACTTTTGGCAATATTAACAATTAGTATCCTGATGATAGACAAAGATTTTGAAAAGTTTATAACTAATTCACTAGCTGAAGACTTAGGAGATGGAGATCATAGTTCTCTTGCAAGTATACCGGATGATGCAACAAACAAAGCGCATTTACTAGTTAAAGATGAAGGGATTATAGCAGGAGTTGAACTATCTAAAATGATTTTTAATCAAGTAGATTCATCATTAAAAATAGAAACAATTCTATCTGATGGAGATAAAGTGAAAGTTGGAGACATTGCTTTTATTGTAGAAGGAAACTCTATATCTATTCTTACTGCTGAAAGATTAGTCTTAAATTGTATGCAACACATGAGTGCAATTGCTACAAAAACAAACTATTTAAACTCTTTAATCTCTAACACAAAAACTAAATTATTAGACACACGAAAAACTACCCCACTCAACAGAAAATTACAGAAGTGGGCAGTTAAAATTGGAGGTGGGGTAAATCACAGATTTGGTCTTTTTGATATGATTATGATAAAAGATAATCATATTGATTTTGCTGGAGGGATTACAACAGCAATTCATAAAACGAAAGAATATCTTACAGAAAACAATAAACACTTAGATATAATTGTAGAAGCTAGAAATATTGATGAAGTAAATGAAATACTTAAAACAACTGGAGTAAAACGAATCTTGCTAGACAATTTTGATTATGAAACTACCAAAAAAGCAGTGAAAATAATTGGTAACACATGCCAAACAGAATCTTCTGGAGGAATAACAGAAGAAACCATTGCAGAATATGCAAAATGTGGTGTAGATTTTATTTCTGTTGGAGCGCTTACCCATTCAGTTATTAATTTTGATTTAAGTCTAAAAGCTATTTAATATTTTACTCTAACAAAGAAAAAGTGTAAATTTGTAATCACAAATTATTTAAATAATATTATGTATAAAAAACTACTAACTACATTACTAACTATTCTATGTGTTTCAGGATTTTCTCAGCAAAAATATGATGCACTTAGCTCACCAAACACATATAGAAATATTGACAACCCTAATTACTGGAAAAATAAAATGCCACATGCAGCTTATTGGCAACAAGATGTGCACTACAATATAACAGCAAATATTGATGAAACTACTGATATTATTTCTGCTAGTGAATATTTAACATATTGGAATAACTCGCCTGACAACTTAGATATAGTTTATTTCCATTTATATCAAAATGCATTCCAACCAGATTCGTATTATGATGATTTACAAAAGCAAAATGGGAAATCTCCAAAATATGGTATGTATGAATCTCAAAAATTAGGAACCGTTGTAAACAATCTAAAAGTTGATGGAGTAGAAGTAAAAACAGAAATAGATAATACAATTATGAAAGTATATTTACCTACTAGTTTGAAATCTGGAGACAGTATTTCTTTTTCAATGGATTTTCAAACATATTTTGATAATGGAGGAGATGTTAGAAGAAGAATGGCTCTATTTAACGCTTGGGGTTATAAACATTATAATGGAGTACACTGGTATCCTAGGATTTGCGTATATGACTCAAAATTTGGATGGACAAAAGATCAGCACCTAGGAAAAGAATTTTATGGGAATTTTGGAACATTTGATGTTGAATTAAATTTCGCCTCTAATTTTGTTGTAGAAGCAACAGGATTTCTAACAAATCGGGAGGAAGTTCTACCAAAAGAATTAAGAGAGAAATTAGATATTACGAATTTTAAAGATAAAGAATGGAAATCTACACCATCAGTTATTACTCCATATAAAAAAGGAGAAACAAAAACTTGGAAATATCATGCAGAAAATGTTCATGATTTTGCATTTACTGCAGATCCTACTTATAGAATTGGAGAATCTTGGTGGGAAGATAAAGTATGTTACTCATTAGTACAAGAGCCACATGCAAGTAGATGGGAAAATGCAGCTGATTTTGGAGCTAATTGCATAAAGGTGTTTTCAGAGGATTTTGGAAGATATGTATATCATAAAATAATTGTTGCTGACGCAAGAAGTGGAATGGAATATCCTATGATTACACTAGATGGAGGTAGTGACCCAGGTTATAGAGGATTACTTGCGCATGAAATAGGACATATGTGGTTTTTTGGTCAGGTAGGAAACAATGAAACATACAGAGCATTACTTGACGAAGGTTTTACACAATTTCTGACTGCTTGGGCATTAATAAAAATTGACGGTGAATTTCTAATTGAAAATACTCCAAAATCAAAATACAAACAAAGATTTAAGGAAAAAGTCAAAGCAATTGATAGTAGAGTCTACTACGCTTATATAAATGATGCAACAAAACAAAATGATCCAGTAATTTCTACTCACTCAGATTGCTTTCATGGAGCTCTAAGACATGGAGGAGGATATAGGCATGTTTATTACAAAACTGCATCTATGCTATACAATTTACAATATGTTTTAGGAGATGAACTTTTTCTAAATGCAATGAAACATTATTTCGAAACTTGGAAAATTGCACATCCTTATAATGAAGATTTCAGAGATGCAATGATTCAATACACTAAAGTAGATTTAAACTGGTTCTTTGATCAGTGGCTAGATACTGACAAACGAATTGATTACTCCGTAAAGAAGAAAGGTAATATGGTGACTTTTGAAAGGAAATCTAGAATGCAAATGCCAATTGATTTCATGGTAATTGCTAATGATGGCAAAACTTATGATTACCATATTCCAAATCATTGGTTTGTAAAAAACACAGACGCAACTGTTCTTCCAAAATGGCATGCTTGGGATTTACTACAACCAACTTATTCTACAGAAATTAATATCCCTTCAGGAATAAAAGAGGTGATTATTGACCCTACAAATAGATTGGCTGACTCTTATATGCCAGATAATTCGTCTAAATGTAATACATCTTTTAAATTTAACGATAATCTATGGAAATATCCAGACTGGAAAAATTATGAAATTAAATACCAACCTAATATCTGGTGGAATTCTACAGATGGAATAAAATTAGGAATGAATCTGAAAAGTGGATATATGAATCATCATCATTTATTTGACGCAACTGCTTGGATAAATTCAGGAATACAGCAAGACCAAACTACAGAAAACTACTCTGATTATGATAAACTATCTTATAGAATTAAATACAATACAAACCTTGATAATATTGCATTAAATAGCAGGATTAATTTAAAAAGCAGATATATTGCTGGTTTACTATCCAATAAATTATCGTTAATAAAATCTGATTCTAAGGGTAATCATTCTTTATCAGTGGATTTAGTTTCTTTATACCGTCCGGAGAATTCTTCTGATCACTATATTAGTAACGAATATTGGAATAAGAATAAATATAATAATAGAATTGATGTAAATCTTAATCATACATACACGTATTCCTATGGAAAAGGAGATATAAACCTATCTTTAAAAACTTCTACTTTAGGTAGTGATTATGATTACAGTTCTATTTCATTAGAAGCGATAAACAATAATAAATTTGGGAACTATAATAGACTAAAAGTAAATACCAGAAGTTATTTTCAGCTAGGTTATGGTGCAAATTGGGCACCAGAAAGTCAATTAGGATTATCAGGAGCAAACAATGAAGAATTATCTGAAAATAAATATACCAGAACCAATGGAGTTATCTGTTCAGACATGATGAGTGTCGGGAACGAAACAGGAAATTTCCAAATGGGAGGAGGGTTAAATCTTAGAGGATATACCTCTTATTTAGCTCCTGAATATAAAGAAGATGGAGAATTAATCAGAAATACAAATTATGGTACCACTGGAGCGTCATTTACTACTGAAGTAGATGTTAGTTCATATCTTCCTTACAGTATTATCAGCAAAGGTATTGGAACTTATTTGTTTGCAGATGCTGGAATTATTAATATAGAAGAAATAAATAGAAATAACTATAAAACTGCATGGACAGATATAAGAACAGATGCGGGTATCGGATTTACCTACACACACAGAAATTGGGGGCCATTAGAAACAATATCTCCATTAGTTATCAGATTAGACTTGCCTATATTTTTAAACAGACCACCTTATGGAGAAGAATACGCTCAAATGAGATGGGTACTAGGAATTGGAAAAACATTTTAAATGAAAAAAATAATAGTAACTGGAGGAGCAGGATATATTGGTTCACACACTGTAGTTGAACTAATTGAGGCTGGCTACACTCCTATTATAGTAGATAACTTGTGCAATACATCCATCCAGAATATTAAGGGGATAGAAAAGATTATTGACAAAAAAATAAAATGGCATAATACTGATTGCACTAATAAATCAGCAATGGATAAGGTATTTGCTACAGAAGGAAAAATTGAAGGAGCTATACATTTTGCAGCCTACAAAGCAGTTGAAGAATCAGTACAAAACCCTCAAAAGTATTACGACAATAATCTAGGCTCTTTAAAGGTGCTTTTGCAATGCATGTCTGATAATAGTATAAAAAATATCATTTTCTCTTCATCATGCACTGTTTATGGTATGCCAGATGTTTTACCTGTTGATGAAAATGCTCTATTTAAAAAAGCAGAATCTCCTTATGGAGAAACCAAGCAAATTTGTGAAGGTATGCTAAAAGATGATACTTGTAATAGTGTTGCTTTAAGATACTTCAATCCTATTGGCTCACATAGTTCAGCATTAATTGGTGATTGTTCAGCTGACAAGCCAAGTAATTTGGTTCCTATTATTACAGAGGTTGCAATTGGGAAAAGAAAAAAGATTACAGTTTTTGGAGATGATTACAACACTCCTGATGGTACTTGTATTCGTGATTATATCCATGTAGTTGATTTAGCAAAATCTCATGTTAAAGCAATGAATTTCTTGATCAAAAACTCTGGAAAGCATGCTTTTAATGTAGGAACAGGAATTGGGGTGAGTGTTTTGGAAGCAATCAAAGTATTTGAAGAAAGTAATAATATAACTATCAATTATACTATTGGACCAAGGCGTGATGGGGATATAGAACAAATTTATGCAAACGGTAGTTTAGTTAAATCAAAATTAGGTTGGGAAGCTAAAGAAACTCTAGAGCAAGCTATGATTTCTGCTTGGAATTGGGAAAAAAGCAAGAAATAATATTTTTGAATTAATTATTTAAGGTCTATTTATAGTTGTAGTCTACTGTTTATCAATTTATATTTCAACCTTACTAAGGATAGGAGTCATTTTAACACTACTTTACTAAATAAACTATAATATAAAAAATAATTATTAATGTGTTTTTTGTAATTAAGTTTAATTTAGCAAAATGTTAAAACAATATATATATCCTACCTGTAACTTACTTTATTGAAAAAAATATCTGAACATATTATTAGATTTTTATTCTCATTATTTGACAGATTTTTCAGCAAGAAATTTATCGTTTTCTCTTGCCGAGCAGCAAAAGGTTACTCGGATAATGCAAAAATATTATATGAAAAGTTCTTATCTGAAGGAGAAAGTGATATATTCTTTTACACCAAAAAAAGAAGTGTATTAGAAAGTATCCCTAAAAATTCTATTTATGCCTATAGTCTAAAAGGAGTTTACGTCCTGCTCCGAACTCGCATCCTTATTTTTACTCATGGAGCAGCAGATTTTCAACCCTATTTTCCTACTAAAAATGGAGGGAGAATCTTTATTAATTTGTTTCATGCTATTGCTGTTAAAAAACTTGCTACCCAAATTAGTAAAAAACGTCAATATTATATTAATCTATGGGATTACTTCTTGGTATCTTCTGATTTTGAGTCTCAATTTATTAAAAAGCAATTTGGTTTAGATCAAGATCAAATTCTTGTGTTTGGTCAGCCTAGAAATGATACCATCATTCAGAATTTATCTAAATCAAATGATTCCGATAAGCAATTAGCACTATACGCTCCTACTTTCAGAGATAATTCTTTAGTAGAACTTTTTCCATTTGAGGATGTTAACCTGATTAAATTGGATGAGTTCTTAGAAGAGAAAAACCTTCAGATTATGATAAGGCTACACATCAACGATGAATTAAAATACAAATCAAAGTTTAAATATATAAATCTAAAAAATATCTTTTTTACAGGTTCTGATAAAATATCCTCAATAAATGATTTTTTACATAATGTCAATTTCCTTATTACAGATTACTCAAGTATATCTATAGATTTCTTATTATTAGACAGACCTATTGCGTATATTCCGTATGATTTTGATAATTATGAGAAAGAGAGGGGATTTTCATTTGACTTTTTAAAACATACCGCAGGTCCGATTCTAGATTCTCAAGAAAGTTTAAAATCATTTCTTTTAAACGAAGAATATGATTATAGTTCTAAAAGGAGAGAGTTAAAAGATTTATTTCATGAGAATCAAGATGGCAAATCATCAGAAAAACTATACCAATTTATAAAACAACTATGAATATCAAAATAAACGACAAAAAGTACTGGTCAGATTTTTACTCAAATAACACTTCCTTAGCTAAAACTCCAAGTCCATTTGCTGAATATTTATTAAGCAATTCTATAATAAAGAAAGGTGACTGCTTGATAGAATTAGGATGTGGGAATGGTAGAGATTCTATGTTTTTTGCAAAAAACAACATCTCTGTTACTGCAATTGATCAATGTAAAAACACTACCTCAATACTTAATAAATTGGAAAATATAGAATCCTATTCTCATGATTTTACTAATTTACCGGTATTTGAAAAAAAGTTAGATGTAGTTTATTCTAGATTTACCTTACATGCTATTAATGAGAAAGGAGAAGCTAATACTTTAAAGTGGGCATTTGAAAATTTAGTGAAAGGCGGTCTTTTATGCGTAGAAGTAAGAACTCTTAAAGACCCTATTTTCGGAAAAGGAATTGATAAAGGGAATAATATTTGGTTTTATAATAACCACCATAGAAGATTTGTCAATTCCCAAAAACTCAAGGATAATCTCGTTGAAATGGGATTTAAAATTGAATTTTTTAAAGAAAAAAATGGATTTGCTAAATACAAAGACAATGACCCTGTTTTATTGAGAGCAATAGTGAGAAAATGATAGTCTTAAGTGACTCTAAGATGGCATATAAACTCTCTCCTCTTTACTTAATTTGATATCAATTAATGTTTCAAAACATTCGCTAACCTATCTCTTCTTTTACTAACTGGAAATTGAGTTTCAATTCTATTCTTTGCTTTTTTCCCTAATAACTGTAAGTTGTCATTTAAAGCATTTTTAATTACTTTTTCTAACATAATCTCTTCTCTTTTTCTTAAAATGAAACCAGTATCTCCAACAATATTAGGTAAGAAGTTTACATCTGACACAATAGGAACACAATAACATAACATCGCTTCACAAATAGCAACTCCAAAACCTTCAAAATTAGAAAGTTGTAAATAAAATTGAGTTTTACTATATAAATCTCTAAGTTCAGATGGAGTTAACCTTCCTAAACATTTTACATTTTTGGGCAATTCTTCTACTCCTTTTATAAATCTAGTACCAGCAATATAAAAAGTACAATTAGTTAGTAATTTCGCAACATTAATTATTAAATCAGCTCCTTTTCTTTCAGTTTGATCGCACGTCATAACAGAGACAAATGTATTCTTCTCTTTTTCAACATAAGGTATTTCCCAATCAGAAAGAATTAAACCATTTGGAATAACCTTATATGGTGTATTTATATTATTAAAATGATAAGAGTACCCAAGTCTTAATATTTTATCAGAATAATAGGTATTCTCAGTATAAACTAAAGATTCACTAACTGGTAGAATAATATCAGCAAATAGATATGATTTCATAATAAACCATCTGATTAAAGGTTTTTGTAGATTTCCATAATTTATTTGTGGAAATGCAACACAATCAGTACCATGGACCACAATTGCTACCTTCTTACCAAACAACCTGCCTAATACAGAGGGTAATAATGAGTGGTATCCTCCAAATGAAACTAAGATGACTTCAACTTTTCTAATATTTATCAAAAGAAAGATTAATTGTTGTAATAAATTAAAAGGAAGTAAGAATTTATTAGTCCAATTCTGATTTTTTGAAATTACAATAAACTCTTCAGATAGAATCTTTTGCTCTGTTCTAATGAATGTAAATAACTTTGGATATACAAAAATGATTTTCTTCCTCATATTTTGCAAATTTATCTAAAATAAAGTAATTAATTAGTTGTAAATTTGCTTTTATAAGAATGGGATTCATAAATAAAATATTACCTAATAAATTCAAACCACTTTCAAGGGATATAGGATTCTTAAGTAATGCTATTATTTATAAAATAAAATGCATTAGAAGAAAAACTCACTCTTATCCTATCCTTATTTTAGGTAATCAGAAATCGGGAACTTCTGTAATTTCAGGGTTATTAGGGGAGATTAGCAGTAAAAAAACAGCAATTGATTTATTCTATAGCGGATTTAAATATTCTCTGTTTCTAAAATGGAAAGATAAAAAGATATCTACAAAAGAATTTATTAATAAAAATAAAATAGAGTTCGCATATGAAATTATAAAAGAACCTCATTTTTCCGTTTTTTATCAAGAACTTAAATCTCAATTTCCACATTCTAAATTTGTGATGATTATTAGGAACCCCTTTGATAATATCAGAAGTATTTTGGATAGGTTAGACATTGATGGTAATAAAGAGAATCTTGAAGATTCAGATAAAAAGAAGATTTTCCATTCATGGAATTTAGTTTTTGATAATCATTGGATAGGTGGAGAAAGAACTCAATATATTGAAGTTCTTTCAGAAAGATGGAATATTATCTGTAATACTTATTTAGAGAATAAAAAAGATATGATTCTAATAAAATATGAAGATTTCCTTTTAAATAAAGAAGAAATAATTAAAATCTTATCTAGTAAATTAAAATTAGATAATAATAAAGAGATTTCTCATCTACTTGAAAAACAGTTTCAAATAAAAGGAAGAAAAAAAGATGTTGATTTAACAGAATTTTTTGGAGGGGAAAATTATCAAAGAATAGAATCTATCTGCAAGGAAAATATGAAAAAACTAGGATACTAATTCTTTTTAAAGTACTTATTCCAAACTACACTTAGAGTTTTATTTAGATCTTCAGAGATATTAAACAATATCATTAAAGGAATATAAAGAGCAAACAACATAGTAGATCGTAAAATCAAGCTATAAAATACATCATTTGGAAAATGAATATTATTAATTAATAAATACACAACAATAATTAAAACAATAGCTTTAATGGTACTAAAAGTAAATGGTTGTATTCCCATTTTAATATAAAGGAATATTAATTTAGTTGTATTGAAAATAATAACTGAAAGAGCAGTAGCAAAAGCAGCTCCATTTATTCCCACAATATCATATTCTGATAAAGGACTACTTTCACGAATAAAGATCCAATTTGTATACAAAGTAAGACAAAGTAAAATCAAGTTAAAATATAAATCAAATTTATAGAATTTAGAGTTAATTATTATAATTCCATTTACTCCTGTAGTAACATTAAATAATTGGGAGAGAGCAATAAATAATACTACTAAAGTTCCTCCCTGAAATTTTTCTGGAAGTAAACTTAATCCATCATCAATATTTAACCAAACTCCCAAAAATATTAATCCACCAAGAAGTAATTGATTAATAGAAGATTTAATATAAATATCCTTAATCTCATTTTTATTATTCGTTTCCCAGGATTTTGCAAGTAAAGGGGCAGCAATAGAACCAATAGCTCTTCCAGGAACTCTAATTACATTTCCAATAAAAAAGGCTACCGTATAAAAAGCAACTTCCTTGTAACCAATTAACTTTCCAATCATTATCATATCTAACTTAGAAACCAACATTGCAGAAGCTCCCCCAACAAGCACATATAATCCGAATAAGAGTAATTTTCTACTTTCTATCTCATCAAACTTAATAGTGATTTTATAACTGAATTTTCTAAAAATACTAATTGAAAGAATAACTATCATTCCCAAATACAAAGAAATATATAGATTAAGAAAGGTAGAGAAATCAATGTAATCAAACCAATGTAAAAACAACAATGAAATATTCATTCCTTTCAGAAAAACTTCCTTTAAAAAGATTGGAATAGTTGCATTTAGAAGAGAACGAGAAAGAGAAGAAAGAACCTCAAAAAAGGAGAGAAATGCAACCAAAATAAATACTAAATGAAAATTTAACTTCAATAAAGTAAAGGATTGCAATTCATCTAACTCTAAGGTGTCTGGTTTTATAAATTCCAAAAAACTATCTTTAAATAAGAAATAAAGAAATAAAACCAATAAAAAACCAATTATTGGAATTAGAAAAGCAAGTGTTATTAATTGATGTTTATTTTCAACTTTAGGAAAAAACCGAATCAGTGTTTTTGGTGTCCCTAAAAAAGAGAAGACTGAAATTATAGTAGAATATGCAACAATAATCTGTAACAAACCTAAATGCTCTGGGTGAGAATTAAAAGCATTTGGATATAATATAATTGTTGAAAGAGCTCCAAAAAGCAAACCTATGTAAAAATAGATTGAATTCTTGATACTCTGATTTTTTACAATTCCCATTAGATATTATTTAACAACTTTGATAAATCCTTAGTCAATTTTTTTCTACTGAAACCTTTAAGATCAGTAGATGAAATAGTTTTCTCATCATTATAAAATAAATTTAAGACCTCTTTTTTAAGTTCTGTATCCTCATATGTAAAGAAAACTCCCATTTTTGTTTTCTGAATTAATTTTTCAGTATCACTATCTTCTGGACCAAAAGCTAAGATTGATCTTTTTGCTGCAAAGTATTCAAATATTTTTCCGGGATAATTTCCTTTTCCACTTTCAGAATTAAATAGTAAAAGTAAAAGTACTGATGAACTATTGTACTGTTCCAAAACAGCTTTATGTGATAAATACCCTAATACTTTAACTTTATTCTTCAGATGAAAATATTGTGTGATATTCTGCAAAACTTCTGTATCAATATTTCCAGAAAGTCTTATTTCTAATTTTTCATTAAAATCTGGATTTTCATCACATAAATCATTGAGTGTTTTCCATAAATTTCTCGGATTTCTAAGGTGATTTAAAAGTCCGAAATGACCAATGATAAATTTATCATTTTCTATCTTTTTTACATTAAAATCATCCTCGTCAAATCCATTTGTAATTAACCTTACATCACTAGAACCCAGATCTTTAAAAGATTCAACCCAACTTTCACTTACGGTTAAAGTTACGTCTGCATTTACTAATACTTCCTTCTCTAGATCTCTATATTTTTGTTTAGACTTTTTCGTCAAATGAAACTCTTCTAACAAATCTAATGCCGACCAAGGATCACGAAAATCTGCCACCCATTTTAAATCTACATTTTTCTTTTTCAGACCTAATGCAATGAGATGCATTGAGTGAGGAGGGCCTGTTGATATTATGTGTGTTATCCCCTCCTTCTTTATTTTTTTAGTAAGTAATTTTATGGATGGTTTTACCCAAAAAACTTTTGGGTCTGGAACAAAAATATTCCCTCTAATCCAATTTAGCATCTTATTTTTTGTAGAGGTCTTATCTTGAATAATTCCCGTATTAGAACTTTCCGATTTACCTAATAATCTATCTTTAATCTTATAAGGCTCCCAAATTGGAGTCTTCCAAACTTCAGTTTCTGAATGTATATCAGATAGTAGATCTTCATCTTTTATCTCAAAAGAAGGTGAATCTGGAGTAAAAACATAAGGTTTCCATCCATTTTCTGGAAGATACTTTGAAAATTTTAACCATCTCTGAACACCAGAACCTCCAGCAGGAGGCCAATAATAAGTGATAATTAAAACTTTTTCCATTTTATTTTAATTCCCTGTAAGAAACAAATCCTAAAAGAAGTAATAAAATTATTGAACTTGCATAAGCAACAGATTCTCCAGTAGAGTAAGAAGATGGCTCAAACTTAAACTCAATTTTTGTTGTTCCTGCTGGTACCATCATTGCTCTTAAAACATAATTTGCTCGGAAATGAGGAACTATCTTACCATCAATATACGCATTCCAACCTTTTTCATAATAAATCTCTGAAAATACAGCTATCTGATCGGAAGTAATATTTTTAAGATTATAAGTCAAATGATTTGGTTTATATTCTTGCTGAATTAATTTAATTGTTGCAGACGAATCAAATCTGAATTCTGTTACATTCTCAGAAAATCTTTTATCTACAATAAGTGTTGTTGCAGGATTAAAAGTATTTAAGGATTCCATCTCCTGATTTGCAGAATCTACCATATTAACTTCAGAAACAAACCAAGCATTACCTAAAGGATTTACTCCTTGATTAGTAGACGGAATAGATTGTCCTTGCTGAGTAATGATCCAACCACAATTTAACATAGATAAAACTGAAATGTTATTTTTAGAAAGTTGATTGTCAATTAACTCTTGATACCTTAATAGCTTTGCCGCATGATACCCTCCAATTGAATTATGAAAATAAGATGTTCTACTCTCATTAAAAGGGTTGTTATAATTAAAAACTCTAGATTGATTCTTGTTGTTTTTAAGAATTTTTTTATCCGCTTTTGTAGGAATAAATGATGATTCAGTTTCTTTTACAAAATGTGTTTCATTTAAATATCTTTTATCTACCGACCACAGATCAGTGAGTATCAAAATACCTAATATAATAACCACATATTGTTTTTTAATTTTTCCTTTAATAAACATCCATAAAGTACCTGCAGAAAGAAAAATAAAGATAAATGATCTCCAAGCGTCAGACTTTAAAATACTCTCTCTATCAGAAGCTAATCTACTTGTAAAATCAATGTTGTCATTTAGTAAATCATTATTAGATAAGAAATTCACAAAAATTGATGGAAACAATGCAAAAATGAAGGTAATTCCTCCTATAATATAAAATGCTAATTTTAGTTTCTTTTCTTTTCCTTTATTATCTTCTTTTGTTACTCCAATATTATTCAAGAATTTATTTAGTGCTAAAATTGCTAAAAGTGCAATTCCAAACTCTGCAATAATCATAGCCATGGTAACTGCCCTAAATTTATTATAATAAGGTACATAATTAAAGAAAAACTCTGTTAGACCCATAAAATTATGACCCCATCCTAGCATTATAGAGAGAATTGTAGTAAGTAGAATCCAAATTCGGAAAGGAGATTTAACATACAGTATACCAAGTACAAACAAGAAAAAGATAATAGATCCAACATAAGTTGGTGATGTTCCTGGTTGATTTCCCCAATAAGAAGAAGTTTGTTGTTGTAATTCTTGTTGTTTTTTCTGATTTCTTATTGTTCTCAAATATTGAAAAGTTTCAGATTCTTCTTCATTCAATACACTTGCACCAGTAGAACCTCCCATAAAATTTGGAATTAAGAAAGTCATAGTTTCTGCTTTTCCATAACTCCACCTAGTTGCATATTCTAAACCTAAACCATCATTCTTTTCTTTTCCATCTTCTGTAACAAGTTCAGATTTCCCTCTTTGAGTTTCAGGACCGTACTCCATAGTAGTCGCCAAACGAGTATAGTTTGTAGCTCCACCTAAAAGTGCTGCAACAAATAAGATTCCAACTTTTTTAAAGAAATTTGGAAGAGTTTTATCTTGTAATTCTTTTATAAACTGAACAATACCAATAAAGAATAAAATTATTACAGTATAATAAGTAATCTGATAATGATTGGAATAAAGTTGTAATGCAACAAATAAAGAGGTAAAGACAGCTCCTAAGAGCCATTTTTTACTCCTAAATGTGTAGAGAACAGATGCAATAATTAATGGTAAATAAGCTATTGCATGAGCTTTTGTCATATGTCCTGCCTGAATAATTATAATAAAATAGGAAGAAAAAGAAAATCCTATTGCACCTACAATTGCTAGTTTATAATCTAATTTTAAAGTTAAAAGAAGGATATAAAACCCTATTAAATATATAAAAAGCAGATTCATAGGTCTTGGTAATCCTAATTGAAGAACTTTATCTACATACTGTATCAGATTTCCATTTGACTTAGTAGAAATCTGATAAGCAGGCATACCAGAGAACATCCTTTTTGTCCAAAGAGCTTCCTCTCCTGTTTCTGACCTATAATCTACAACTTCTTTACTCATTCCTTTCCATGTGTCTACATCATGTGCAGAAAGTATCTTTCCGTCAAATACTGGAGAAAAATAAATAGCTGAGATTGCTATAAATATTCCTAAAGCAATTAAATGTGGTTTAGATTTTTTAAGATGTGTTATAAGTTTTTTCATAGTATATTATTTTTAATCATCTACTTCCTCAAAATCAACATATTCTCCCATATCATTTGTGTCAGTTTTTGATTTTTTAGGTTTTGTTTTTACACTTACTTTTCCTTCTTTCTCTATAGGAGAGTCTTGTTGATTAAATTGTTGATTAAATTGAGATTGTTTCTTATTTATATATCGTTTTAGTAAAATTGGAAAAATATATCTTCCTAGAATTCTTAGAATGTAAGATATTAAGAAGAACCAGAAGAAAAATCTGAATAATCCTATCATATTACTTACTTAAATATAAGTTTCGTTCTGAATATACCTTTGTAAAATAATCATCTTGTAAATCATCAATAAAATATATTGCTTCTCCAGTAGATTTCATCTCAGGACCTAATTCTTTATTTACATTTGGGAATTTATCAAAAGAAAAAACAGGAACTTTAATTGCATATCCTTTTTTCTTTGGATTAAAATTAAAATCAGTTACTTTCTTATCTCCTAACATAACTTTAGCTGCATAATTTACATATGGCTCATCATAAGCTTTAGCAATAAATGGAACCGTTCTAGAAGCTCTTGGATTTGCCTCAATAACATATACTATTTCATCTTTTATAGCAAACTGAATATTTATTAAACCAACTGTATCTAGGGCAACCGCAATTTTATTTGTTATGTCAATCATTTGTTGACGTACATTATCTGATAAATCAAAAGTTGGAAGTACTGCGTATGAATCTCCAGAATGAATTCCACAAGGTTCAATATGTTCCATAATTCCGATAATATAAACGTTTTCTCCGTCACATATTGCATCTGCCTCCGCTTCAATTGCTTTATCCAAATAATGATCTAGTAAAACTTTATTCCCAGGCATATCTTTCAGTAAATTAACAATATGATGCTCTAATTCCTCTTCATTAATTACAATCTTCATCCCTTGCCCTCCTAAGACATAAGATGGTCTGACTAATATTGGAAAATTTAAGGTTTTTGAGATCTCAATAGCATCTTCAGCCGTTTCGGCAACCGCAAATTTTGGATATGGAATATCATGTTTTTTAAGTAATTCAGAAAAACTTCCTCTATCTTCAGCTACATCTAGTGCCTTATAAGAAGTTCCCATAATTTTAATACCATATCTCTCTAACTTTTCTGCAAGTTTCAAGGCTGTTTGACCACCTAATTGAACAATAACTCCTTCTGGTTTTTCATGACGAATAATATCATAAATATGTTCCCAGAAAACAGGCTCAAAATACAATTTATCTGCCGTGTCGAAATCCGTAGAAACTGTTTCGGGATTACAGTTTATCATAATGGTTTCATAACCACATTCTTTTGCTGCTAAAACTCCATGCACACAAGAATAATCAAATTCAATCCCCTGTCCTATTCTATTCGGACCAGAACCCAGCACAATTACCTTCTTCTTATTAGAACTTATACTTTCGTTATCTGTAAATATTTCTCCATTAATCTCTTGTTGCATCTCGAAAGTAGAGTAATAATAAGGTGTTTTTGCCGTAAATTCAGCAGCACAAGTATCGACTAATTTATATACTCTTTTTATTCCAAGATCATTTCTCTTATTATAGATTTCACTTTCCAAACATTTTACTAAATACGCAATTTGCCTATCAGCATACCCCTTCATCTTTGCTTCTAAAAGTAGATCTTCTGAAAGTGTGTTAATAGAGTGTTTTTCTATCTCTGTTTCAAAAACTACTAATTCTTCAATTTGATGTAAGAACCAATAGTCAATTTTTGTTATTTCATGAATTTTCTTGGTAGGAATGCCAATTCTCATAGCATCATAAATACGAAAGACTCTATCTCCACTTGCATGTTGTAGTTGGTATAAAATCTTATCTTGATCTGTAATTCCTTTACCGTCGGCACCTAATCCATTTCTACCAATTTCTAAAGATTGACATGCTTTTTGCATAGCTTCTTGAAAAGACCGACCAATACTCATCACTTCACCTACCGATTTCATCTGAAGACCTAAAGTAGTATCAGAACCTTTAAATTTATCAAAATTCCATCTTGGGAATTTAACAACAACATAATCCAAGGTAGGTTCAAAAAATGCAGAAGTAGATTTTGTAATCTGATTATCTAATTCATCTAAAGTGTAACCAACAGCTAATTTAGTAGCAATTTTAGCGATTGGATATCCTGTTGCTTTAGATGCTAAGGCCGAAGAACGAGAAACTCTAGGGTTTATCTCAATTGCAATAATATCTTCATTTTTATCAGGACTTACAGCAAACTGAACATTACACCCTCCTGCAAAATCACCAATTGAACGCATCATTTTTATTGCCATATCTCTCATTCTTTGATAACAAGTATCCGAAAGAGTCATAGCTGGAGCTATCGTAATAGAATCTCCTGTATGAATGCCCATTGGATCAAAATTTTCAATAGAACAAATAATAATTACATTATCATTGTCATCTCGTAATAATTCTAATTCGTACTCTTTCCATCCAAGTACTGCTTTGTCAATTAGTACCTCATGAATTGGAGATGCGTGCAATCCTTTTGAAAGTAAATCTTCAAATTCCTCTTTTGTATGAACAAATGAAGCTCCTGTACCACCCAAAGTAAATGAAGGGCGAATAACTAGTGGAAAACCTAATTCTTGTGCAATTTCTTTCCCTTCTAAAAAGGAGGTAGCTATTCTGGCAGGAGCAACAGGAATATCAATCTTTTTCATTAATTTCCTGAACTGTTCTCTATCTTCTGTAATATGAATTGCATCAATATCTACACCAATAATATCTACTCCATACTTCTCCCAGATTCCTTTTTCATCTACTTCTATACATAAATTTAATGCTGTTTGTCCTCCCATTGTAGGTAATACCGCATCAATTTCTCTTTCTTCTAAAATATCAATTATCGATTTTACATCTAAAGGTTTAAGGTAAACATGATCTGCAACCACCTTATCAGTCATAATGGTTGCAGGGTTTGAGTTTATTAATGAAACCTCAATTCCTTCCTCTCTTAATGACCTTGAAGCCTGAGAACCAGAATAATCAAACTCACATGCTTGACCAATAACAATTGGGCCGCTTCCTATAATTAATACTGATTTTATTTCTTTATTTCTGGGCATAGTTTTAAATATAAAGTAGTTGCGAATTTACATGATTTGTACAAGTACAATAAATGATTTCTAAATAAATTTCTAGGTTTTAATAAAATGTTAATAAATCAGGATAAAAAAAAGGTGTTGCTAAAACAGCAACACCTTTAATATATTTCTTAATTATCAATTATTTATGACCTATTTCATCAGAAACAGTTAATCTTTTTCTTCCCTTAGCTCTTCTTCTAGCTAAAACCTTTTGTCCGTCTTTATCTGACATTCTTTCCATAAAACCGTGCTTATTCTTTCTTTTTGTATTTGACGGTTGAAACGTTCTTTTTGGCATAACTTTAAATCTTTATAATTTAGTCAGCAAATTTAGTTTTGTTTTTCTTTATTGCAAAATATTTACCACTCTATTTTTATAAATAATAAATATATATTTGTATTCATAAATCACTACATGAAGAAAGACAAAAAAAGAAAAATAAGTTTTAATAGCCTGAAAAAGCTATATAAATACATACACCCCTACAAAACAAGCTTTTACATAGGTCTTGTTTTTCTACTATTAACTGGTTTTGCATCACTTATTTTCCCAAAATTAGTTGGAGATTTAGTAGATGGATCGTCCAGTTCTCCAGATAAAATTGATCAAATAGCGATTTATTTATTTATTTTATTTACTGCTCAAGCTATTTTCTCTTATTTCAGAATTGTACTTTTTGTAGGTGTAGCAGAAAAAGCTTTGTCAAAATTACGACAAGATACTTTTAATCATTTAATACGATTACCTATTAGTTTTTTTAGCAACAGTAAGGTTGGTGAATTAAATAGTAGAATCTCTGCAGATATAACCCTATTACAAGAAACTTTCACTACAACTTTTGCAGAGTTTATTCGCCAAATAATTATCATAATTGGAGGTATTGCATTTTTAAGTTATATATCCATAAAACTAACTTTATTTATGTTAGCTGTTTTCCCGGTCATAATAATTTTAGCAGTAATTTTCGGTAGAAAAATAAAAGGATATTCAAAAAAAGTACAGAAAGAAATTGCACAATCGAACAATATTGTTGAAGAAGCTCTTCAGGGAATAAGAATTGTAAAATCATTTACAAATGAAGCATTTGAGAATCTGAAATATAAGAACAAAACAGATGAAGTAGCTAAAACTGCAATTATAGGAGGAAAATACAGAGGAGCATTCGCATCATTTATTATACTTTGTGTATTTGGATCAATTATTTCAGTAATTTGGTTTGGAACCAAGCAGGTACATTCTGAAGGATTGAAGATGGGAGAACTTTTCTCTTTTGTACTATATACTGTTTTTATTGGAGCTTCAGTTGGTGGAATGGCAGATTTATACTCAAAAATTCAGAAAGCAATTGGAGCTTCTGAAGATTTGCTGGAGATCCATGAACTAAGTGGTGAAGATATTTCAGAATCTGAAAATAAAACAAAATTAGAAGGAGTCTTAGAATTTAAAGAAGTTTCTTTTAATTATGAGGAAAGAACAAATAATCAGGTACTCAATAATATTAATTTTGATGTAAAAAAGAGCGAAAACATTGCTATTGTTGGTCCTAGTGGAGCTGGAAAATCTACCATAACATCTTTAATTTTACATTTTCATGAAGTAACCGAAGGAAAAATTCTAATCGATAGAAAAAATATTAATGACTACAACATTAATTATTTAAGACATAATATCGGGATTGTACCACAAGACACCTTCCTTTTTGGAGGAACAATTAAAGAAAATATTGAATACGGAAAGATTGGATCCTCTAAAGATGAAATAATTGAAGCGTCAAAGAAAGCAAACGCACATAGCTTTATTAAAGAATTTGAAGATGGATACAATACTTTGGTCGGAGAAAGAGGAGTTCAATTGTCTGGTGGACAAAGACAAAGAATTGCTATTGCTAGGACAATACTTAAAGATCCATCAATTTTAATTTTAGATGAAGCAACCTCATCACTAGATTCTGAGTCTGAAAACCAAGTGCAAATTGCGATAAATGAACTAATGAAAAATAGAACTACAATTGTTATTGCACATAGGATATCTACTACAAAAGATGCCGATAAAATATTAGTGTTAGATAAAGGGGAAATTGTAGAAAGTGGAACACATTCTGAATTATGCAATCTAGAAAATGGGGTTTACAATAAATTAAGTAAGCTTCAATCGTTTATTCAGTAATTACAATTTTACCTTTTACGCTGCTATTCTTTAAATCTGCGATAATAATAAATATTGTTTTATTATCTAATTTAGGAATTTCGATCTTATTTATCTCTTTCTTATAAAACCACCACCAACAACATCATTTCCTTCATAAAATACTGCTGACTGCCCAGGAGCAATTCCCTCAACTTTATTTTGAAATAAAACTTTAATATTATCTCCTTCGTTTGAAAGAATTGCATGCTCTCCTTGATGTTTATATCTTACTTTGGTAACACTTCTCATTCCATCAGTTATGTTGTTGTATTTTATTAAGTTAATATTTCTGACAGTCATTTCTAATTCTTTTAAATCTTCTTTTCTTCCAACCATCACTGTATTCTCTTCTGCATTAATTCCAATAACATAAGTTGGGTCCTTTCCTAAAGAAACTCCTATCTTTCTTTGTCCAATAGTATAGAACGGATATCCATCATGCGTCCCTACTACTAATCCGTCTTTTGTAATAAAATTACCTCCTTTTACTTTTGATTCTAATCCTTCTACTCTCCTTTTTAAGAATCCTCTATAATCATTATCTGGAATAAAACAGATTTCATAGCTTTCACTTTTTTGAGCTAGTTCTTTATAACCTCTATCAATTGCCATTTGTTTTATATCCTTCTTATGATAATTTCCGATAGGAAAAATAGTTCTTTTTAAACAAGACTGTGAAAGTCCCCACAAAACATAAGATTGATCCTTACTTTCGTCCATTCCTTTAGATACCACATATCTTCCATTTTCTTCACGGACTTGAGCATAATGACCAGTAGCAATAAACTCACAACCAAGCATATCAGCTCTTTTCAAAAGTGCTTCCCATTTTATATGAGTATTACAAAGTATACATGGATTAGGAGTTCTTCCAGCAATATATTCATCAACAAAGTTATCAATAATGAAATCTCCGAACTCTTCACGAATATCTAAAATCATATGAGGAAAACCACAATCTACTGCTAATTGCCTAGCGTCATTTATAGAATCTAAACTGCAACATCCTGTTTCTTTTTTACTCCCTCCAGAAGTTTCGTAATCCCAAGTTTTCATGGTAATTCCAATAACTTCATAACCCTGTTCATGAAGTAATAATGAAGCAATAGTACTATCAATACCACCACTCATTGCCATTAAGACTTTCCCTTTACTCATGTGTTATTTTATCTAAAATTCCATTACTATAATATTTCCACTCTCCTTTTCTGATCCCTCTTTTATAAAATCCGGTAAAGAAAAGTGTTCCATCCGTATTATAACTAGTATACTCTCCATCATATATTCCTCTAAGATAATTTGCTTTTATATTTATTTCTCCATTAATAAAATACTGAACAAATTTTCCGTTTTTCACTCCATTTTCCCATTGAGTTATGATATACATCTCTCCTGTTTCATAAAAGTTTTTCCTTGTTCCATGAAAATCACCAGACTGAAATTGTTCTGAAAGAACTAAAATACTATCGTTATTATAATAATTCCAAGTACTATCTTTAAGTTTATTCAAATAAAGACCAGAAGCTCTAATATTTCCATTTTTATAAAATATATGTGTAGCAGCAGCTTTTCCTTTATGAAAAAACTCTTTGGTCGCTTTTATCTCTCCAGAATTGTAATAAAATTTGAAAAGTCCTTGTTCCACTCCGTCCTTAAAGATTCCAATGTATTTTGTTTTCCCATCATCAAATTTCACTTCCCATTTACCTTGTTTTAATCCATTATCATCTGTAAAATTCTGAGAAAAAACAGATACAGAAAACATAAAAACTATCAGTGTAAGTGTCTTTTTTATCATAATTGTTTTTTTATTAGATTATCCACTCCTTTTACAAGTTCTGACCATGTAAATCTTAATTTTTCTTCTTTTGTATTTTTTATAAACTCCTCTTCTTTTTCTTCAGAATAAAATTCTACAATAGAATCTGCAATATCTTTAGTATTAATATCGCAAACATACCCCACTTTATTGTGAGGAACAATCTCTGCTAAACCACCAACATTTGTTACTAACATTGGCCTTTCAAAATGATATGCAATTTGTGTAACCCCACTCTGAGTTGCTGTACGATAAGTTTGTGTAATCATATCACTAGCACAAAAATAATCTTTCACTTCTTCTTCAGGAATAAAATCAGATTTTAGTATGACACTATCGTTAATTCCTAAAACATCTATTTGAGAAATATATTCTTCTTTATTCTCATAAAACTCTCCAGCAACAATTAGTTTCACTCCCAAATCATTTATTCTTCTATCTGCCATTACATCTATCATAATATCTAATCCTTTATATTTTCTGACAAAACCAAAAAAGAGTAAATATTTTCCATTCTCATCTAAACCTAAATTCTTTCTTGCCTTATTTTTCTCTACAATTTCACCAAAAGAATCGTAGATAGGGTGAGGAATAAAAATCTTTTCTTTTGTGTCTGTAAACTTTAACAGATCATCTAGTACTGAAGATGAAAGAGTAAGAAAGGCATCACAAGATTTCACAAAATATCTTGTCAGTAAATTATCACCTATTCTTTTTTCGTGAGGGATAACATTATCTGTAATAGCAAAAACCTTTGTTTTTTTACGGATAAGTTTTGCAATAGTCCCTAGACATGGAGCCATAAACGGAAGCCAATAACGAATAATTACATAATCAGGATTCTCTCTCTTAACTAGTTTTGCTACTTTGAACCAATTAAATGGATTTACAGAATTTATTATTGGAAAGATCTTAATTCCATCTGGACCTTCACCTTCTTCATATTGAGTTTTACCTGGAAATAAAAACGAAGGATACTGCAAAGAGAAAGAATATACTTGCACATCTACTCCCTGATTTTGATATTCTACCGCAAGAGAATTATTAAAATTTGCAATCCCACCTCTGTAAGGAAAAGCAGGGCCAATTATGATCACTTTACGTTTCAAAATTTTAGATTTCTTTTTCTACTTGATAATTGTTTCTATCCTGAGAGTTTCTAGAAATAAGTTCTCCGATAAATCCTGCAAGAAACAGCTGAACCCCGATAATCATAGAAGTTAAGGCAATGTAAAAAGAAGACATATTTGCAATGTTTTCAGCTTTAATCTCATTCATCATTGCATAAATTTTATATCCTCCAACGTATGCGAAAATACTAAAACCTAAAACAAACATTAAGGTTCCAAGCACTCCAAATAAGTGCATGGGTTTTTTTCCAAATCTACTAATAAATGTTATTGTCATTAAATCTAAAAAACCATTTAAAAACCTTTCCATACCAAATTTTGTAACTCCATATTTTCTAGATTGATGCATTACAACCTTCTCAGTAATATTTGAAAATCCTGCCCACTTTGCCATTACCGGAATATATCGGTGCATTTCTCCATGAACCTCCACTGACTTTACTACTGTATTCTTATAAGATTTTAGGCCGCAATTAAAATCATGTAAAGAAATCCCAGAAGCCCTACGAGCTGCCCAATTAAATAATTTTGTTGGAACAGTTTTTGTAATTGGATCGTGTCTCTTCTTTTTCCAACCAGAAACCAAATCAAAACCATCAATCATTATCATGGAATATAATCCTGGAATTTCATCTGGACTATCTTGCAAATCAGCATCCATAGTAATAACTACATCACCTTCTGCTTTGGCAAACGCAAAATTTAAAGCTGCTGATTTACCATAATTTCTTCTAAATTTGGTTCCCTTTATACTAGAGTTCCCTGAAGAAAGTTCTTCAATCACTTCCCATGATTTATCTTTACTACCATCATCTATAAGTAATACTTCATAAGAAAAATTGTTTTCTTTCATTACTTTATCAATCCAACTACATAATTCAGGAAGTGATTCTTCTTCATTAAATAATGGTACAACTACAGAAATATCCATGTTTAATTTGTTTTAATAAAATTTTCTTTTTTACGAACGAAGAATGCTAATATAGCACAATATATTGAAATTATAAATAAGACAAAAATTAATAATTGCAAGAAATATGTGACACCTAATCCTTCGGATCTTAATGTTTCCCAATTAGATACAATTAAATTATTCTGAGATTCAAAATTATTTATTTTTTTTTCATAATCATCTCCATTAATGGAGCCATCTAAATATTGTTCGTCAAGCATAGACTTTATCATTTTATAAGGTTCTAATTGCCTTTGCATATTTATCTCAATATATTTTTCTGGAAAAGAAACAGTCCATAATAAAGTTTTACCAACTGTAAGTACTCCAAAAGCAACTGCAGAAATCAAAAACAAAGTCCTAAATGCATCTTTAAATGGGAATATTTCGTAATAGGAAGCAAATTCTTTTGACCATTTTACCACCAAATACGAATAAACAACCATCCATAATAATCCGAAAATTAAGATATAATTGATCCAATTCATATCTAATCCATAAAACAAATCAATAATTGGGAAGAACATAAGAACTAGACCTAGTATTAACCCTTTATTTAAAATAAATGCTTTTTCTTGTTTTTCCATAAAAAATTTATGCAAATATACACAAAAATAGAAGTGAGAAAATGTTTTGAAAAGAGAAGAATAATATTACTTTTGCCGACAAGGGTAAGTCTTGTACGACCAGCTCCCTATGAACTCCCCCAGGACAGGAATGCAGCAAGGGTATTAGGTTGTAGCGGTGCGATATAAGTAGCTTACCCTTACTTTATTTTAAGAAATCCTACTCCATCCTGTTCTCTCTTTTGCATAAGGTAAATATGCTTTTTTAATGTTTTTATTTTCTTCCTTTTCTAAGTTTTCGTCTTCTTCTAATAATCTAATAGCTACATTTCTAGAATATTCTAAAATATTACTATCTTTTACCAAATCAGCAATTTTAAATTGCAATGCTCCCGATTGTCTGGTTCCCATCATGTCCCCTGCACCCCTTAACCTTAAATCTACTTCCGAAATCTTAAATCCGTCAGAAGTTTCCACCATAGTTTTTAATCGTTCTTTTCCCTCGTTACTTACTTTATTTCCACTCATAAGTATACAATACGATTGTTCTGCTCCCCTACCTACTCTACCCCTAAGTTGGTGCATCTGAGAAAGACCAAAACGCTCAGCACTTTCAATAATCATAACAGATGCATTCGGAACGTTTACCCCTACTTCAATGACGGTAGTAGCCACCATAATATCAGTTGTTCCATCTACAAATCGTTTCATCTCATATTCCTTATCTTCTGCTTTCATCTGTCCGTGTACTACTGAAACCTGATATTGTGGCAAAGGAAAGTCTCTCTGCAAACTTTCAAATCCGTCCATTAGGTTTTTATAATCTAGTTTTTCGCTTTCCTGTATCAGCGGAAAAACAGTATATACTTGCCTGTCCAGTTTAATTTGATCTCTGACAAAACCAATAACTTTCAGTCTGTTGCTATCCGTTCTCCAAACCGTTTTCACCTCTTTCCTACCGGCAGGCATTTCATCTATTACCGACACCTCCAAATCTCCATACAAGGTCATGGATAAAGTTCGGGGGATAGGAGTTGCCGTCATCACCAACACATGTGGAGGATAGTCGTTTTTCTTCCATAATTTTGATCTTTGAGAAACCCCAAATCTGTGTTGCTCATCAATTATTACAAGTCCTAAATTTTTAAACTTTACTTTATCTTCTAATAAAGCATGTGTTCCGATCAAGATGTTTATCTCTCCATTTTCTAACTTTTCATGCAATCCTCTCCTCTCTTTAGTTTTGCTAGATCCTGTAAGTATTCCTACTTCTATATTCATTTTTTCTGTAAGATCAGAGATAGTAACCATATGTTGTTGTGCTAGTATTTCTGTAGGAGCCATTATACAAGCCTGAAATCCATTATCCACCGCCATAAGCATGCTCAAAAATGCCACCAAGGTTTTACCACTCCCAACATCCCCTTGTAGTAATCGGTTCATTTGAGCAGATCCATAAACATCTTTTCGTATTTCTTTCAGCACTCTTTTTTGCGCACCGGTAAGTTCGAACGGAATATGATTATTGTAAAACTCATTAAAATTATCTCCAATAATGGGGAAAGAATATCCTTTTAGTTTCTTTTTTCGGATTAATTTCAGTTTCAATAAATGCAGTTGTAAAAAGAAAAACTCTTCAAACTTCAATCTTTTTTGCGCCCGTATAAAATCATTATTGTTTTTAGGAATATGGATATTAACCAAGGATTCCTCTTTTGAGGGTAAATTCAACTCCTTAATTATTTTTTCAGAAAGAGTTTCTTCAATATCGTTTTTAAGTAACGGAAGTAAATTCTTTATCAGTTTTAAAATCCCTCTACTATTCAATCCTTTTGCAGAAAGTTTTTCGGAAGAATGATACACCCCTTGTAAACCAACATGTGCTTTTTTATTATAGTCTTCCCACAAATCTGTTTCCGGATGAACAATATTAAAAGTGTTCTTAAATGCAGATGGTTTACCAAAAACTAGATATTCAGTATTGATTTTTAAACTGCTCTTTATCCACCTTGTACCTTTAAACCAAACTAATTTTATTATTCCTGTATCATCTTCCAGATGTGCAATTAATCGTTTTGCTCTGCCTCTACCAATATCTTCAAACTTAATTATTTTTCCTTTTATTTGTACAAAAGATAAATCATCAACAATTTGAGAGATCTTAAATATTTTACTTTTATCCACATATCGGAAAGGGTAATAAGTAAGTAAATCTCTATAAGTAAAGATTCGTAATTCTTTTTTCAGTAAATCGGCCCTAGCAGGACCAACACCAGATAAAAAGTCTATGGGATTACTTAAAAGTTCCATGAGCTAAAAGTAAATACATTTTTTGATTTACAAGTAATTTAATAAAAATTGAAATTGAAATTTTTAACAATAAAATGAACTATTAAAACTCCTATATTTGCAATATGTTAAAACTAAAAGAATTTTACGAAAAGATACCAGAGGTATTTAAAAACAAATATTTTATTGTTGGTTTTTTGTTTATAATTTGGATTAGCTTTTTAGATGAAAATAATTTAGTTTCACTGAATCAACAGATAAACACATTAGAAGAGAAACAAGAAATAATTGAAAGTTTAAAAAATCAGATAAAAGAAATTGAAGATAAATTAGAACTACTAAACAATGACCAGAAAGAATTAGAAAAGTTTGCTAGAGAAAACTTCTTAATGAAAAAAGAAAATGAGGATATAACACTAATCAAATAGAATGTAGATGAGTAAATTATTTGATAATTTTAAAAAAGTAAGTTTACAGGATTGGAACGAAAAGATAATAAAAGACCTAAAAGGGTCTGATTATAAGGAAAAATTAGTCTCTTTTACAGATGGTATAAAAATTAATCCTGTATATTCAAACGAGAATATAGAAAGAATACACCCAATAAGTTTTCCTGATGATTGGATTTCTTTTCAGGAAATTGATGCAACTCAAGCAAAAACTGCAAATCAGAAAGCTCTACTAGCACTTAATAATAATGTCTCTGGATTATCATTGAGAAATCCAAATAATTTAGATCTTTTACTAAAAGGAATATCTGTGAATGACATTGCAATTAAGTTTACTGATTACCATTCAGGTTTTATAAATGAATGGAAATACTATTGTGATGTAAATAATATTACTATAACAGCTATTACTGATGAAAACACGATAATTCCGGAAGGAAAAACTTCAAAAGAACAAATAAATTCTGCTGTAGAATTAGGAGAAAAACAAGAAGGAGATATTTACTTTCAATTTGATGTAGGAAGTAATTTCTTCTTAGAGATTGCTAAACTAAAAGCCTTTCGGATTTTATGGAAGAATAAAACTGGAAAAGATGCTTTTATTTTTACTCAGACATCAAACAATAATAAGGAAACAGAATTTGAATACAACAATTTAATCCGAACTACTACTGAATGTATGTCATCAATATTTGGAGGGGCAAACGGAATTTTAATTCATTCTTTTTCTAATAAGAAATCTGACTTTTCTGAAAGAATTGCCAGGAATCAGCAAACTATCCTAAGAGAAGAAAGCTATTTAGATAAAGTAAAGAACCCAACAAAAGGATCTTATTATGTAGAATATTTGGTTGCAGAACTCTTGAAAGGAAATGATATCTGTGAAGTTAAAAATACTAAACATTATATTTCAGAATGGAAATCTGCAGAAGGAATTACAATAAAATCAGAATATAACACAGAAGACTTAAAGGATGTAGAACATACAAATTTTGTTGCAGGAATCGCTCCTAATCTAAGAGGTCCTTATTCTACAATGTATGTGATGCGGCCCTGGACTATCCGGCAATATGCAGGATTTTCCACTGCTGAAGAATCAAATGCATTTTATAGAAGGAATATAAAAGCAGGACAAAAAGGACTTTCTGTTGCATTCGATTTAGCAACACACAGAGGTTATGATTCCGATCATGAAAGAGTTGTTGGTGACGTTGGTATGGCTGGAGTAGCAATTGATTCGGTAGAGGATATGAAAATTCTATTTGATGAAATACCACTTGATAAGATGTCTGTTTCTATGACTATGAACGGAGCTGTTCTGCCAATACTTGCCTTTTATATAGTTGCAGCTGAAGAGCAAGGTATCTCTCCTGAAAAACTCAATGGAACTATTCAGAATGATATACTTAAAGAATTTATGGTGAGAAATACTTACATATATCCTCCAAAACATTCTATGAGAATTATTTCGGACATCTTTAAATTTACTTCAGAAAAGATGCCAAAATTTAATAGTATTTCTATTTCTGGATATCATATGCAAGAAGCTGGAGCAACTGCTGATATTGAACTTGCTTACACCTTAGCAGATGGATTAGAATACATAAGAACTGGCATTAAATCAGGAATGAAAATAGATGATTTTGCTCCAAGACTTTCATTCTTTTGGGGAATTGGAATGAATCATTTTATGGAAATAGCAAAACTTAGAGCGGGGAGATTACTTTGGGCAAAAATTGTGAAGGGATTTAATCCGAAAAACCCGAAATCAATGGCTCTGAGAACTCATTGTCAAACTAGTGGATGGAGTCTTACTGAACAAGACCCTTACAATAATGTAAGTAGAACATGTGTAGAAGCATTATCTGCTGTAATGGGAGGAACTCAAAGTTTACATACTAACGCGCTTGATGAAGCTATTGCTCTACCCACTGATTTCTCAGCAAAAATTGCCAGAAACACACAAATATATTTACAAAAAGAAACTGGCATATGCGATACAGTTGATCCATGGGGAGGATCATATTATGTAGAAAAACTGACAGAAGAACTTGTTAAAAAATCATGGAAACATATACAAGAAATTGAAGAATTAGGAGGAATGACAAAAGCCATTGAAACAGGAATTCCGAAAATGAGAATTGAACAAGCTGCAGCTCGTAAACAATCTAGAATTGATAGTGGAAAAGACACAATTGTTGGAGTGAATTCAAATCAATTAGAAAAAGAAGATACAGAACTAGAAATACTAGAAATAGATAATACTTCTGTAAGAACTACTCAGATTGAAAGAATTAATAAAACTAAAAAGAATAGAGATTCTGAAAAAGTAGTTTTATCTTTACAAAAACTGATACAATCGTGTAAAAGTGGCAATGGAAACCTACTAGAATTAGCAGTAAACGCAGCCAGAAACAGAGCTACACTTGGAGAGATATCAGATGCAATGGAGGAAGTTTATGGCAGATATGTTGCAAAAAACCAAACAATATCAGGAGTATATAAAATGGGAATAGAAAACAACGATATATTTAAAAAAGCACTTAATTTATCAGATAAATTTGCAAAACAAAATGGTAGAAGACCAAGAATAATGATTGCAAAAATGGGGCAAGATGGACACGATAGAGGATCAAAAGTGGTAGCAACATCTTTTGCTGATTTAGGTTTTGATGTTGATGTCGGTCCTTTGTTTCAAACTCCTGAAGAAGCTGCAAAACAAGCAGTAGAAAATGATGTTCATATTATTGGGATTTCATCTTTAGCTGCCGGTC
>Ga0208964_1000102_pt1 | contig 47169 bp, 29 predicted proteins | sample AOAMet1_08_M0_20_2_FD_188227 | JGI IMG/M metagenome (GOLD analysis project Ga0208964, IMG submission 188227) | Ammonia-oxidizing marine microbial communities from Monterey Bay, California, USA - CAN11_08_M0_20 (SPAdes) | ecosystem: Environmental > Aquatic > Marine > Intertidal zone | place... | reverse complement strand
AGCGAACGAATGTTACTGGTTCGCGAAAATTCGCAAGATTGATTCGAGACGAAAAATTCGAGGAGGCCATTGAGGTTGCGCGGGATCAAGTCGAAGGCGGTGCCGCGGTGATCGATATCAATATGGACGACGCGTTGCTTGATGGTGAACAGGCGATGACGACGTACCTCAGGCTCATTGCGGGCGAGTCGGACATTAGCGCCGTACCAGTCATGATCGACAGTTCTAGGTGGTCGGTCATCGAGGCTGGACTGCGTGCAGTTCAGGGGAAAGCGATCGTTAACTCGATTAGCTTAAAAGAGGGAGAGGCTGAATTTCTTGAGCGAGCGAAGTTGGTTCGGCGTTACGGGGCCGCGGCGGTCGTGATGGCATTCGACGAGAAGGGGCAAGCGGTCGAGGCAGACGACAAGGTTCGTATCTGTAAACGAGCTTATGATTTGTTGACGCAAGAACTGAATTTTCCACCCGAAGACATTATTTTTGATCCGAACATCCTGACAATTGCGACTGGGATGGAGGAACACGATAACTATGCCGTTAATTTTTTCGAGGCAACTCGGAGGATCAAGGTGGAGTGCCCGCGGGCAAAGGTTTCTGGTGGCGTTTCCAATGTTAGTTTCAGTTTCCGGGGAAACGGTGTCGTGCGGGAAGCGATTAATTCCGCGTTCCTGTTTCATGCAATTGAAGCAGGTTTGGACATGGGAATCGTAAATGCCGGGCAATTAGAGATCTATGAAGAAATCCCGAAAGACTTGCTCGAACGTGTTGAGGACGTGTTATTAAACCGTCGCCCGGATGCAACTGATCGACTACTCGAATTTTCTGAAACGGTAAAAGATCAAAAAGGAAAGAGGGTAAAGACTGAAAACTTGGAATGGCGGAGCCTGTCGGTGGAGGAGCGTTTATCGCACGCCTTAGTCAAAGGGATTGATAAGTTCGTTGTCGAAGACACCGAAGAAGCAAGGCTGGCCTATGATCGTTGCCTAAGCATAATCGAAGGGCCGATGATGGACGGGATGTCGACTGTCGGAGATCTGTTTGGCAGTGGAAAGATGTTCCTTCCGCAGGTGGTCAAGTCAGCGCGTGTCATGAAAAAAGCGGTCGCTCATTTGCTGCCGTTTATGGAAGAGGAGAAGCTTGCATCAGGCCTTGAGAGCCAGAGTTATCGCGGGAAAATTTTGCTGGCTACTGTGAAGGGCGACGTGCACGATATTGGGAAGAATATCGTGGGTGTTGTACTCGGATGCAATAATTATGAAGTCGTTGATCTCGGTGTGATGGTGTCCTGTGAAAAGATTCTTGAAGCGGCCGTCAAGCATGACGTGGATTTGATAGGACTTTCCGGGTTGATCACCCCAAGTCTCGATGAAATGGTGTATGTTGCCAAAGAAATGACTCGCTTGAATATGACGATGCCGTTGTTGATTGGAGGGGCAACGACCAGTGACAAGCACACGGCGGTCCGGATTGCCCCAGAGTACGAACCTGGAGTTATTCACGTACTTGATGCCTCTCGCAGCGTTGGGGTGGTGGATCGCCTAATCAATCAGGACTTGAAGCCTCAGTTCATTCAAGAGAATTCGACATTGCAGTCGAAGTTAGTTGCGGGATACGAAGAACGGCAAATGACTTTAGTGCCGTACGAGGAAGCGTATGAAAAGCGTTTTCAAACGGAGTGGGATTCAGTTGATCTGGCAAAGCCAGTGTTCACGGGAACCAGATCTTTGGGGACTGCTGCCAATGGACAGGCATTTGTCGATGCTGCCAATGGGCACGAGGAAATACAGCTCGGAGATATTGCAAAGTTCATTGATTGGACACCGTTTTTCATGTCTTGGGAGTTGCACGGGAAGTATCCGAAAATCCTCGACGATGAGATTGTTGGTGAAGAAGCAACCCGGTTGTTCGGAGACGCGCAGGCTATGCTGAAGAAGATCATCGACGAGAGGCTACTTTCGGCTCGTGGGCTTTATGGGTTTTGGCCTGCTAACAGCGACGGGGATACGGTCATTCTTTACGAGGATGAGTCGCGTGAGAAAGAAATTGCCCAATTCCCAATGCTCCGGCAGCAATGGCAGCGAAAGGGAATTGATTGTTTCCGCTCACTTGCCGACTATGTCGCACCAATAGAGAGTGGCCGCGTGGACTACATTGGCGGTTTTGCGGTAACCACTGGGCACGGTTGTGACGAACTGGCGCAGCAATACCGCGACGATCTTGATGATTACAACGCCATCATGGTGGCTGCGTTGGCCGATCGATTGGCGGAGGCATTCGCCGAGATGTTGCACTATCGGGCGAGAGTTGCTTGGGGTTTTGGTGCGGACGAGAATTTGTCCGAGGAGCAGTTAATTAAAGAGAAGTATCGCGGGATTCGACCTGCTGCTGGCTACCCTGCTTGCCCTGATCATACGGAAAAACAAACGCTATGGGATCTGATGGAGGTGGAGCCAATCACAGGGATCAATTTGACCGAGTCGTTTGCAATGTGGCCCGGTGCCGCAGTAAGTGGTTTGTATTTTGCTCACCCAAAATCGCGTTACTTCTCAATCAATAAAATTACCAAAGATCAAGCGGAGCATTATGCTAAGTTAAAGGGGCAACCGATTGAAGAAATTGAACGTTGGTTGTCGCCAGTGCTTGGCTATTAGGGCTCGATTGCCTAATCAATTTTTAACGATGACACTTTGAGATAACGGGATTCAGTCATGGCGGATTACAAACTGCCTCCGGGGCAAGATGCAGATGAGATCGGTGAACTAGCCGAGATGATCTCTGAGAATTTGGATGAAGGGATGGATCCCGGCGAAATTATTGGACAGTTAGTTGATAGCGGTTGGGAAGAAGGGGATGCGGTTTCCTTCGTTACTTCGATTGGCATGAAATCCGAACACGACGTGGAGCTAGTTTCCCAATCAGGAGAGAAAAGCGGATACGGTTGGTTGATTTGGATTGGCTTTTTATTGTTCAGTTTACTGCGTTACTTTTTTGAGAAGTGAGCACCGGTCAAATGGCCGTTCTCGCAGGTTCCCCGTTTGCACCACAACCGCAACTTGTCCTCCCCCAAGTTCTCAAACGCACGGATCAGTTCTGATTCAAGTCTTTGATGTCGGCCGCGGCGCCGGACTCTAAATAGGTAGCGAGTAGGATTTGGGCTGCCAGTTTATCAAGCTGAGCTTTTCGTTTTTTTCCTGAGAGAGGCGAATGACTTAGCATTTCTCTGGCCATCGAAGTGGTGTAACGCTCATCAACCCAGATCACAGGCCGCTCGGTCGATTGTTGGAGCCATTTTCCAAACTTGACTGCCTCTCTCGATTTTTCACTTTCGTCCCCGGACATGTGAACAGGGAGTCCCACGACCAAGCCGACAATTTCTTCGAGCTTAACCAGGTCGATAAAATAACTGGCATCGAGTTTGATATTTCGACGAGTGTAGGTTTCGAGTGGACTGGCAATGGTTTGTGAGGGATCACTGATTGCGACCCCGACTCTGACTGTTCCATAGTCAATGCCAAGTAATCGGCCGTCTGAGGGGAGTACTCGTGGCGAATTTGATTCGTCAGATTCATCAAGGTCGTGAATCGAGTTGGGCGGAATCATTGTTGACCATTACCTTGTAAGTTACTTGAGACTTGTCAAAGGACGGCGTGCTGACTCTGACTCGAAATATCCGTTTTCAAAAAATCGATGGGTGTCCTGAAAGACTGATTTGTCTTTCATCATCGTGGTGTGGATTAGCGGTCTAATTTGGAAATCTCTGGCACCGCTTAATTTTGTTTCTTCGACGCTGACTGTAAAGTCGTCTTTTCCAGTTAACAAGAGATTGTTGAGCTTGCCTTGGCCGGCCTGCCCGCCGGCAATGATCGCAAATTCGAATTCTGGAGTGGCTAGAGTTGGCTCTAGCTGTTGCCAAGAGTTTGAAAGTTCAGCACCGCTTGCTCCGGCGATGACTTTAAAGGTGAAGCTGGAGCGGAGTAATCGGGCCATGCGAGAGCCTTGGTTAGGAGGGCCGAGCATGACCATTCGTTTGATCCGAGGATCGACTGGCTGATGGGCGGCAGCTCGGTCGCCAAGATAACGACGGACAACAATGTTCCCGAGCGAGTGGCCAACGAAATTGATCTCAGTCACATCGCTACCAAGACTGTCAATCACTTGCCCTAAGGCCTTGGCGTGGTCTTCCACGCGTTTTCGTGTACTTGCATATTGGAAATTTACAATTTCAAAATCCCCTGTTTCCTTCAGATACTCTCCGAGAGGCGCCATTGATGCATTTGTTCTCATGAGCCCATGGAGCAGAATCACGATTCGTCCTTTCAATGGGCGAATCATTTCATCCGTAGCAATTTTCGACAATGTTGCATCGCATTGTTGGCAGTCCCCAAAGGCAAACCGGATCGCAGACGGGTCGATGAGTCGAAAATGGCCAGTCTCAGAGTTTTGTTGGATTCGCCACCCGCTAAAATGTCTAACGTCGGTCCAGAACTGCATCCCACCGAGCGTCCGAAGTTGCCAATTATGCGGACTTGGGAAATCCTTGGTGGCGGATTCGTTACTGGTTTTTGCTGGGTCTGTCTGGGCAAACGTTAGTGTTGATAAAAAACACAAGCCCATCAAAGCGAGCGGGATGGCTGGGGAGATTATTTTCATTGTATATTCTAGCAGTGCGTTATAGCTCTAGAGGTATTGGTCGAGGCCGCGTCTTTCCAATTCTGCAACAACTTGTTTGATGGACTGTTCCTGATTTTTATCTGCAACTAAAGTTGCGTTGGGAGTGTGAACGACAATGCAGTCTTTCATTCCGATCGTGACAATCAAGTGCCCATTTTCGGTGCGAACGAGTGAATTCTCAGTGTCGATGCCAATGTGTTCACCGTCGATCGTGTTTCCTGCTTCGTCGACTCCTTTGAGTCTTGGAATGGCGGACCAGTTTCCAAGGTCATCCCATTGAAAAGGGGCTTCGACAACCATTACGTTTTCGTGTTTTTCCATTACAGCATAATCAATCGAGGTACCCTCGATGGCGGTGAACTCTCTTTGCAAGGTTTCGTCAAAACTGGGTGTTCCGATCGTACTGGCGATTGTGTTGATGTGAGCCAACATTGCCGGTTGGAATTCTTGTAACGCAGCGAGGATAGTTTTCACTTTCCAAACGAAGATGCCTGAATTCCAATAAAACGATCCTGCCGCCAGAAATGCTTTTGCTGTTTCGAGATCTGGTTTTTCCCGAAAACGATTGACGGAATAACTAGGCAGCCGTTTTTGGACCAGGGCTTCGCCATCTCGCTCGATATAGCCAAAAGCTTCGGCTGGATAACTTGGTTTGATACCAAAGGTGACGATGCGTGAAGGATCCTCCTCCACTAATTCTGCGGCATGGTTAAGGGCGTCCTGGAACACATCATCAGGTCCAATGACATGGTCAGCGGGCATCACGACCATCGTTGCTTCCGGATCGCGCGAAGCAATCAAGGCGGCGGCAAGCCCGACGCAAGGGGCAGTATCTCGTTTGGCGGGTTCGCCGATAATTGACCCGCGAGGCACCTCCGGAAGTTGTTGTGAAATTGACTCGACCAGAGATTGATTGGTGACGATCAGTAGGTTTTCCAGCGGACAAAGACCACTCAATCGATCGGCTGTCGATTGAATCATGGATCGTTGACCGGTCAGGTTGAGAAGTTGTTTGGGGTTTAACTTCCGACTGGCTGGCCAAAAGCGTGTCCCCGATCCACCGGCCATTATCATTGCGTGCAACATTGCATTCCTGCTGGAGTTTTAATTTTGATTCTGAAGATTTATGTTGGTTGAAGCGGTAATGTTTCCGGCCAACTCAATTACTTGAAATAGGTTGTTTCTGTGATTTTAGTTCCTGCTGGGATCTTGTCTTTTAATGACTCGACATCTGCAGCGAAAGTGGGGCTAATTTCGACCGTTATCCCGGGAGCCAAGTCGGCGCCAGCTGCCTGAAGCCAACGATGATGGAGGTCTGAAATGGCATCTTTGACATGCTGTGGTGTCTCGGAATTAGCCGGGGCAGCATTTTTTACTGCACAGAACCCATCTTCTGATTTGACCTCGCAGACGATGGCATTTTCAGCCAGTGGAAGGAGGTCAAAGATAAATCGCTCAAACTTAATCGCATTGGGTTCATTGGGTTCAACTTGCTCCCCGGATGCATCGAGAAAGGGGACTTTTTTATTAGCAAGATGAAACGGTAAAGAATCCGCTTGAGATAAAGAGCGGTCGAGGAATTCCAGTTTAAAAAGGTGGACAGCAATGCTTCCGGCCCAAAGTTTGAGCGCTCCGTCGGAGTTCGTTTGCTTGGCGTATTTTTCTGGGAGGTCGCTGTATTCGATGATCTGAACTTTACCGTCGATCGACACCACATTTCCAACTTTTTGAGACCAATCTGTTTTTCTTACGACTTGGGAAGTCATTTCTGATTTGGAATTCAGATGATAGCCAACGAGCGCTGGATCGCATGTCTGAATAAGGGGGTTATCAACTTGTCCATAAAAAAGATGTTCAATGCCTCTAGTTTTTGCATCTTGGAGGCATCCGCTGCGGGCAAGTGCCTCGAGAGTGCCGCCATGCCCGTCGGGGCTGACAAAAACGCTCGACTTTGTTTCAAGGAGTAATTTTCCGTCTTTGTCGACCGCCGGCATTACTCCCTGGCAGAATATTTTTACGTCAGCAGGGTCCATTCCAAAGAATTGATTGTCTGTCAAAAATTGCGTGGTCTCATCATGAGTCGGTGGGCTAGTCATGACATAGAGAGGAATTCGAACTCCGAATTGATGAGATCGCCCGAGAACCTGTTCGAAGTGCATTTGGTAAAGAGTTCGGTTACTGACCGGCCCAATTGGAAACATTCCTTTGGGGTGGTCAAATCCGAGCCGCGTCCCCTGCCCTCCGGCAACGAGAATCATGCCAACTTTACCCGCAGCCAACGCTTCGGTTCCAGTTGCTCTGGCTTGTTGATAGAGCGAATCTTCTGGTGCTTGTTGAGCGAGTGTAATCGCTGGTGGAACCTCCGCCTCGCGGGCAATTTTTTCCCAGGGCGATTGAGCTGAAGCGAGCTCGGTTAGGCTTTTGATAAGTTGAAAATCAAAAGTTTCCAGTTGGTTAGTTAGCTGGTCTCTTTGGGCGGGAGTCAGTTCACTCCAAAACTGTAGCACGTGTGACTGATTAAATTCTTGCAGCCGATGAATGAGGTCTTGGTTTTCAATGTTTTCAAATGGCATGATTCGTTTCGAGCTTAGTGACGAATGTCGGAGCGGTTGGAATCAACAACAGATGGGACGCTAGGCGGCTCGTTGTGAAATCCCTCACGATAGACTCAGTATAACTGAGTGATTTTTCATTGCGATCAAATCGACAGTAAGCTTGTGCAAATGACTACTGTGAATCAGTTATTTCTGATGCAATCGTTTCAATAATCATATGCTGACTCGAATCCGTAATTTGAGGGAGGATCACTTCCATCCTCAAGCCAAATTTTTGTCTGTCGGTAATGCGAATGCGAGCTTCTTGCTCTCCAAGCGTATTGGTGTCGACTTGAGGAATCGTCTTGAAAGGTGGTGAAAATGGAACATGTAAAATGTGCCGCTGACTGTTAGGTTCGAAATCAATCCGAAAGTATCCAACGACAGTTTCTAGGCCTTCTTGATCGCTGCGGGTGACATGCTGGAATAGACCGGGTGTCTCGAGAATCTGCTGGAGAGCGATCTCGCTATCGATGGAATCATTGTCCCCATCCATCTCGAATAAGTTGTTAATTACTTCGTCGGCCATGGTTTTCGGTAGTTTAGGTTTGCGGGAATCCAGTCCAGCCTTTGCCCTTTCACCTGTGTCTTTCTAGAAGACATAAAAAAAGGGCAACTTGCGTTGCCCTAAGCGTAGATTAATTGGTCTGATCGACAAATGGCAATGTCGAATCAGGAAACAGTAAAGTGCAAGGAATCGGCTTAAGATGCCGACAATGCCGCGAGTTTTTCTGTGATTTTCTCTGCGGCAGCTGTACTTTCCCAGGTAAAGTCTGGGTCGTTTCGACCGAAGTGACCGCCTTCAGCAGTTTTTCGGAAAATTGGTCGCTGAAGTTGTAGGGATTCAATGATTCCCTGAGTCGAAAGTTCGAATACATCTCGCACGATTGCACAAATTGTTTCGTTCGAAATTGTCCCCGTTCCTTGAGTATCTACGTTGACGCTGACGGGATCTGCGACACCAATCGCGTAGGCGAGTTGAACTTCGCAACGCTTCGCAAGTCCAGCGGCAACAATGTTTTTAGCGACATGCCGCGCCATATAGGCGGCGCTGCGGTCTACTTTGGTTGAGTCTTTCCCGCTGAATGCACCGCCGCCATGGCGTCCCACGCCACCATAGGTGTCGACAATGATTTTCCGGCCGGTCAGGCCGCAGTCACCGTGGGGGCCACCGATGACGAACTTACCTGTTGGGTTGATATGGTAGGTCACATCTCCCTTATTAAGTTCAGCTGGTAGCAATGGGTTGACGATTTCTTCTTTGATAAACTTTTGAATTTCTTCGTTGGTCACGTCGGGGCTGTGTTGAGTTGAAACAACAACCGTGTCGATACGAATCGGAGTAAAGCCATCGTACTCGACAGTAACTTGGCTCTTGCTATCTGGTCGCAACCAACTGACTTCGCCATCGAACCGAGCTTTGTTTAGCCGGGCTAGGATTTTGTGAGAGAGTGCGATTGGAAGTGGCATGAGCTCTTCAGTCTCATCGCAGGCAAATCCGAACATCAGTCCCTGATCGCCAGCCCCGTCTCTGTTGACGCCTTGGGCAATGTCAGGGCTTTGCTGGTCAAGCTTAACCATTACTTCGCAGCTGTCTGCACCAATTCCGATTTCATCGGAAGTGTAGCCAACTTCGCGAATTACATCGCGTACAATTTTTTCGATATCAACTTCGGCTTTGGAGGTAATCTCACCGGCAACTACGGCGAGACCAGTGGTGACCATCGTCTCACAGGCCACACGGCTAGTCGGATCCTGAGCCAGCATGGCATCGAGAATACTGTCAGAAATTTGATCGGCCAGTTTATCGGGGTGTCCCATACTGACAGATTCACTTGTAAACAGGTACTTTTCAGAGGCCACTTCGCTCTCCTAGCTTTCAAACAACAATGGGTGATGGCCGGTTGGCCGCGTTTCGAAAAATCAGTTTAAATTTAACTAATCTTGAACGGAAAATTATAGTCGACGGGGGCAAATTGCTCAACTGAGCTACAGTTGAGTTAGGAATATTAGGTGTTTTGCTGCCCAAAAATAACGTAAAAATCGTGAGAGAATCGTACCTCGAGGGTTAGTGATTTCACGTGTGCGGCGGGTTTCCGAAGGCCAAAACTCTAAGCAGCTTGATTGGGTTTCTGCGGAGAGGAATTCGCTGAAGGGGAATCGAGTTGTTTTAGCACCGCGCAAAGCAGTGTTGAAGTACGCTGAGAGGCACCTTGGTGTTGTATTACTGTGTTTTTAGCTCGTTGGCCGAGATTGTTCGCCCAATCTGGCTGCTTCAAAACCTGCTCAACAAACTGTGTGAGCTCGAGTTTGTCGGTGATCACCCGAGCGGCATTATTAGCCAGCAACTCTCGCACGATATCCTTAAAGTTTACCGTGTTTGGCCCGAATGAGACTGGAATTCCAAAGGCAGCAGGTTCCATCATGTTTTGACCGCCCCGTTTTCCCAAGCTACCACCGACGTAGGCTGCCGATGCACATCCCCACCAGGCACCAAGCTCGCCAATCACGTCAACGATTACAATTGGATGTAGCTCATGGTGGGCACCGCTTTGCTGGATTGGACGGGGGCGAAACAAGGATTGGCGAACATGTGTGTCGGCTAGATTATTTGCCGCCGAAAGTTCGCTTCTTAAAATGCACGGGAGGCCAAGGTGGTCTATTTGTTTTGCCAGAGCGGCACAGCGCTCGGGATGTCGTGGCACTAATATTAAGCGCAACTCGGGGAACTCTGAGGTTAACTCCTGAAATGCCGTGACAGCGAGCAGATCTTCTTCAAGTTGTGTGCTGCCGGCAACGAGAACTGGAGTGTCTGGCTGCAGGTCGACCAAATCTGATAGCTTTTTTGTTGCAGGGTTGTCTCGAACCATTTCGAGGCCATCAAATTTTACATTGCCAGTGACCGTGACCTGTGCAGAATTGCAGCCGAGGTGAATGAATCGTTCTCGGTAAGTTTCGTTTTGCGTGCTGATCATGGCGATGCGTTTAAAAGTCGGTTGAATCAACCAGCGGACTTTTTGATAGCCACGAAAACTTTTCTCACTCAATCGACCATTAATCACGACCACCGGAATTTCTTGTTGATGGCAGGTGCTGATCAAGTTGGGCCAAACTTCCAGTTCAGCAAGAACGAGCATGCTTGGGCGAAGCCGAGAGATGGTGTTTTTTATCGCCCAGGTCAAATCGAAGGGGCAAAAGAATGTATAGGTATCGGGGAATCGTTTTTGCGCGAGATCAAAGCCTGTCTCGGTCGTGGTTGAAATGACAAATTCGATTTCGGAATTTTGTCGCTTGAGTTCTCTCAACACCGGCACCAGTAAATTGACTTCACCAACACTAACTGCGTGCAGCCAAATACAGTTTGATTGAGATTGTCGCGGTTGGACAAGTCCCCAGAGTTTGTGATGCCAGCCCCTTTTGTTTTTCCCATTGGCGAAAAAACGCCAAATTAACCAAGGTGACGCCACCAACAGAAACAGTGTGTAATTTATGTTGAGCAGCAAGCCGGCCAATGGAGTCCTTTCAATGGCGGGTGGTCTCAGGTTGTAAAAACAAAAGTTCTATTTATGTGTTTGAAAAGCGAGTTTTAAGCCCGTTTTCTCAGGCAGCAGGATTTGTATTTTTTGCCGCTTCCACATGGACATGGATCGTTGCGCCCCACTTTGTCGTCCCGGTTCCGGATCGTTTCAATGGCTTGCTGCCCTCCTCCACTTCGATCAATCGCCTCCGATTGTTCTTGTGACATTTCGGATTGCTGTTGATTCGCTCCCGCTGCGGAAGCATCGTCGTGGCGTGCACTGGTTTCAACCAGTGTGTTGCTAACGAAGTCCTCGTTCATTTGCTCCATGCGGAACACAAGGTCGGTTACGCGTTCGCCGATCGAGACCCAAAGCCCTTCGAACATACGCATACCTTCGCGTTTGTATTCAACTTTTGGGTCAAGTTGAGCCATTCCACGCTGCCCGACGGCACTCCGCAGATAATCCATCGCGAGAAGGTGGTCTTTCCATGCTGAGTCAACAATTTCAAGTAAGACCATTCGCTCCATGCGGCGGAATTCAGGATGGAAGTGATCTTCGACAATCGCTTCGAGAGCCTGTTGAAGTTCATCTCTTTCGAGAGCTTCGACTCGCTCAAGAGAGAGGTCGTGGTTAATCGTTTCGGTGAACCAATCGCTTAGTTTCGCAGCTTCACCGTTGGCATTATTAAGCGGTACGCCGCCCTGGTTGGAAAGGGATTCGATTTGTCCATGCAACGCTTCGATTTTGACTTGGGCAAGTTTCTGAGATTCACGACTCTTCCCAAGCAGGAACGTGTGGATTTCATCGCGTTGCTTGTTTTTCAGATCTTCCAAGGTGAGGGGTGTGTCGAATCGACGACTGGCCCACTGAACAAGACCTTCCCGATCGATCCTGCCCTGAGCACCGCCTGAAGCTGGTATGACAAACTGATAAAGGCCAGCCATGACTGGATAGACGGCTTCTTTTTCGTCGTATTGTTTGATTGCCTGCTCAACGATTATGTCGATGGTTTCGTCGATGGTGAGGTCTTCAGATTGATCTAAATTGGGTTCGACACCGAACTTCGCGAGGCACCAGCCTGCTGCGGTTTTAATGCCGTAGCTCTCGTCGAGCATTTGCTCGGCACCTTCAATTTTGATTTTTCGGATCGCTGCTCTCGCTTTGTTGATCAGTAGCTCATCAACGCGATCGCGGCCGGTACTCTTCATGTCTCTTTCGCGGACCCCCAGGTTCCAGCGCGAATTGCAGAAGTGAACTAATGCTCCCCAGTTCCATTCGGATTCGTCTTCGCCTTCTGCAAGGCAAACATCAATTTGTGCAAGGATATCTGTCTCGGCGTTGCGTTCGGCTTCGTCCAGACAGATTTGAATTGCTTCCTCGGGAGACGTCTTCCGAAACAGTCTTGGATCGAGAGAGATCGTCAGTTGCTTTCCAGCAAAACCGGCGAATGACTCTCTGCCAAAATCTTCAGCGAGGCAAGTGTTAAGATTCGTATCGACCTGGTCTCGAACCATGTCCTGAACAATTTCACGACAGCTAACGCCGTCGAGGACTTGTTGTCGGAAACGATAAATACGCTTGCGTTGTTCGTCCATGACTTCGTCATATTCCAACAAGCTTTTACGAATTTCGAAGTTGTATTCTTCACGTTTCTTTTGAGCGGCATCGATTCTGCGAGAAACCATGCGACTGGTGATTGGGTGATCATCTTTAAAGCCGCCCATTTCAAGCATCCGCTTCACGAACGGGCCGGCAAAAATTCTCATCAAGTCGTCGTCGAGACTGAGATAGAAACGGCTGCTACCGGGGTCTCCCTGGCGACCGCAGCGTCCACGAAGCTGAAGGTCAATCCGCCTCGCATCGTGCCGCTCGGTCCCAATCACATGGAGACCGCCAATCTTTTTAACTTCTTTTCCCATCTCTGCCATGTGATGTTCTTTGTCGATGGATTCGACCAGTTCATCCCATTCTTCACGTGGCACATCGAGGCGAGTTGAGTATTTTTCTTGAAGTCGCGCCCATGCCATGTTTTCCGGGTTTCCTCCGAGAATAATGTCGGTACCCCGTCCAGCCATATTGGTCGCGATTGTGACCGCTCCCAGGCGGCCTGCCTGCGCGACAATTTCAGCTTCACGTTTGTGATTCTTGGCGTTCAGAACTTCGTGTTTGATTCCCCGGCGATCTAACAGGCCGGACAGCACTTCGCTTTTCTCGATGGAAACGGTACCTACCAGAATAGGGCGTCCCTTATAATTCACGGTTTCGATCTTGTTACGCGGGATCCGAATCTCTTTTTTGTCATCTTGGTCGGCTATGATGACTTCTTCATCGGATTCGTTTTTGATATCACCAACGTAAAGATCATCATTTTTTAGTTTGACAAAATCCCATTTGTGATACTGTTCGATTTCCTCTGCAATTGCAGACCATTTGAATTTTTCGCCACTGAAGATCACATCTGGGTGGGGAATTCGCTGAAGTTCGCGATTCGTCGGGATTGCAACGACGTTTAATTCGTAGATCTTGTAAAACTCTTCTGCTTCAGTCATCGCGGTGCCGGTCATTCCGCAGACTTTTTCGTACAGTTTAAAATAGTTTTGCAGAGTGATGGTTGCGAGTGTTTGAGTCTCCTCTTTGATCTTTACGCCTTCTTTGGCCTCGACGGCTTGATGCAAACCATCGCTCCACTGTCGGCCTTCCATAAGGCGACCGGTAAACTCATCGACAATGATGATCTCACCTTCCTTGACAACATAATTGACATCTTTCTTGTAGAGTCCATGCGCCTTCAGTGCATTGTCGATCATGTGCGGCCAATCCATGTTGCCCGCGGTATAGAAACTCTCAACGCCAGCCAGTTTTTCGGCGTGCCTTACGCCTTCGTCAGTCAGTGTGGCGGTGTGATCTTTTTCGTTGACCTTGTAGTGGATTTCTCGAGAGAGTTGCGTTGCAATTCGATTTGCCTCGGCATATCTCGCAGGGTTTTGATGGGCGGGACCTGAGATGATCAGCGGAGTTCTCGCTTCATCGATGAGAATGTTGTCGACTTCATCAACGATTGCAAAAGCGAGCGGACCTTGGGACTGTTGGTAGCGTTTTGAAAATCTTTCGTCGCCGCGAGCCGCGGGTCGCATGTTGTCGCGGAGGTAGTCAAATCCAAATTCGTTGTTCGTTCCGTAGGTGATATCTCGCTCGTACGCCTCTTGTCGTTCCTTGACTGGCATGTTGCTCTGGATCGCACCCACGGTTAGCCCGAGCCCCATGTAAAGGGGCGCCATCCACTCCATATCTCGCCGTGCGAGGTAGTCGTTGACGGTTACGACGTGAACGCCTCTGCATTCGAGTGCATTCAGGTAGGAGGGAAGCGTTGCGACGAGGGTCTTTCCTTCACCGGTCACCATCTCAGCGACAGCACCTGAGTGCAGAACCATACCACCAATCATTTGGACGTCGTAGTGTCGCATGCCAAGGAAACGTTTTCCCCCTTCGCGGCAAACGGCGAACGCTTCGATCATGATGTCGTCGGTGGTTTCTCCGTTTCTTAAGCGTTGTTTGAACTGCTCCGTTACTTCGCGTAGCTCATCGTCCGATAGCGAGGAGTAGTTCGATTCGAGCGCATTGATCGCGTCGACTTTTGATTCCAGTTTTTTTACATATCGCGCATTGGAAGAACCAAAAACACCGGTAACTGCTTTTTCAAATCCGGAAACAAGTCCACCAAAAAAGTGAGTGGTCGCGTCCCAATATCGTTCCAGTTGTTCCATGGTTTATTTCCACATTTTCCGAAAAAAACAGTTCGGAATCAAAATTTTTAATGGTTTTGTAGGTGTTTGCTGATTTCAAAAACCACCAACCGGAAATTATGTCAGGCCGGCGATTCGATTCTCACTGGAGGCGCACATCGCCCGCATCAGCAGTCATTTGCATCAGGTTTTACGTAAATTCGCTAATAGTAACAGATTATCGGGACAATCGATGCTGGTCAACGGAGATTGAGAGGGGTAAATTGCCTCTAAAGTCCCGTAAATTGCAGCATTTTTGGCAGGTGTTCAAGACTCCCAACCGACAACTACTCGAAAAGACGCAATTCATGTGCCAAGATTGGCTAGTCATCGCCGTTTAAGAGTGCTCATTTCGTGCAAAATTTGAGTCGGACGCGGTCAGCCTGGTACTGACGGCAGCCATTCACGCGTGTGGGTTTATACCAGTTATTGAGCGGATTGAACGTTTAGGGGATCTCTGGCTAAGGTTTGCGAGCACGATTCTAATTGCGACGATCCATCGACTTAATTCGTTGGAATGAGGTAAATTGACCTTCGGAGTTAGGAAGACGTGTGCTGTTTTTGAAATGCAATTTGAAGCGAAATCGGTTTTTAGGTAGGTAAGTGAAAAAGCAAGTAACAACAACGGACATTTCAGGAAAGATGATTTTACTAGGCACGGGCACTTCGGTGGGTGTTCCAGCGATTGGATGTAGCTGTGCTGTTTGTCAGGGGGGGCATCCGCGTAATCAAAGAACCAGAGCAAGTGCGATTGTCGGATTGCCTGAAGGAAATCTCTTAATCGATACTTCTCCTGATTTGCGAACTCAACTGCTGCGAGAACAAATTGGCATAGTTCACTCAGTCATTTACACCCATGAGCATACGGATCATGTCATGGGGTTTGATGATTTGCGTTTGTTTCAGTTTTACTTGGGCTATGCTGTTCCTGTTTACTGCAACGCAAGGGTGGAAAGAAGATTAAGGATGGCGTTTGATTATGCTTTCAGTGATGAAGCTCAGACGCATCCTGGAGCGGCGCCGTCAGTGGATTTAATTTCAATTCAATCGGCCCCGATTCAGATTCTTGGTGCGGAGGTCATTCCGATCCCTTTGAAGCACGGTCCAAAGTTTGATGTTCTCGGTTTCCGAATTGGGAATGTCGCATATTGTACTGATGTCAGCGAAATACCGGATTCTAGTTGGGAGTTGCTTCAAGGGCTTGATACGCTGGTTCTCGATGCCTTGCGTGAGGATCCTCATCCAACGCATTTTAGTATCAATCAAGCCGTCGAGGTTGCGCAGAAATTAGGCGTGAAACAGACCTACTTCACGCACTGTGCGTGTCGCTTGGATTACGAATCGGTGAACTCAGTTTTGCCGCCTGGAGTTGCGGTTGGCTATGACGGGTTGCAGATTGAATTGACTTAGGTGGTGGTTAGCAGAGGGTATAAAAAAACGCCCATGCAATCGAAGATCGTATGGGCGTTGAGTGGATTCGCAAATTCAGCTACTACCGTAGGCTGAGTTGCTTTTGATTAAGCATCTCTACGTAGTCGGCAGTAATTTTGAGAACTTCATCGAGATAAAAATCGCGTTCGATGTCGTTGCTGGGGAGCATCTGCTTTTCGAGAGTTTTCTCATCTTCTTTTTCCGCATTAAGTTCTTTGCGGCGAGCAATGAACTTTGCTTCGTTGAGCGGAACTGACTTCTCATTTTTCAGTTCGATGTATTTATTAATCTTACTGATTTCCTTTTGAAATTCGTCAGACGAATCGATTCTGTCTTTCGACTTGGTTCGAAGTGCCGAGGTGATATCCTGGCGATTCATTTTCAATTTCGCGAATGAGGCCTCGGGTACGCGATCAAATTTAACAGGATAATCTAAGTCCGCTTCCCCAATGTTATCCATGTTGTCCGAAATTGAAGGAAGAACCAGGTCAGAGAGAACGCCGCGTTTTTGCGTGCTATCTCCATTGGGTCGGTAAAATTGTTGGGTGGTAATTTTCAACGCACCAAATTCGTTTGGAGGGTTTTTGATCCGGCTGAATAAAATTTGGTTAAGGTTCACGAGACTCTGGACGGTGCCTTTTCCATGGGTCGTCGTGTCACCAATCACTAAGCCACGGCCGTAGTCCTGAATCGCACCAGCAAGAATCTCACTTGCACTAGCGCTGAACTTGCTGGTCAAAACGACCATCGGTTTGTCCCAAGCAGTTCCACCGTTTTCGTCGTTTAGCTTTTGAATTTTCCCGTACGGGTCTTTGACTTGAACAACGGGTCCAATGTCGATGAACAGACCCGTGCAATCGATTGCTTCGCGAAGACTTCCCCCGCCATTCATTCGCAGGTCAAGGACAAGGGCATCGACGTCTTTGGAGCTGAAATCATCGAGGATTTTTTTAACGTCAGTGGTCGTACTGCGTCCACCGCCGCCGCCCATGTTTGCGTAGAAACTTGGAAGTTCGATCACGCCAATCTTCTGCGAGCCTTCCTCAAAGACTTCGCCGTGAGCGGCGCTGTCTTCCAGCTTGATTTTCTCTCGGACAATTTCAACGGTGTGCAATTCGCTTTCGTTCTCCGACATTACCTGAAGCCGGACAACGGTTCCTGCCTTGCCGCGGATCATTCCCACGACGTCGTCTAATTTCATGCCTGTGCATTCAACAAATCCGCCGCCGTGTTCTCTGAATAATTTGTCGTATGCCCGCGAGCCGTCTTCTTCACCTTGGCCAACGGCGACAATTTTGTCTTCAACCTTTAGGCCGCCCTGGGTGTAGGCTGCTCCGCCGGGAACAATTGCTTTGATGACGGTGTAACCTTCGTCCATCAAAGAGAGGGTCGCCCCAATCCCTTCCAGTTCTAAACCCATCTGGATCAAGAAGTTTTCAAATGTGCCTTTGCTTAGGTAGGTAGTATGAGGATCGAAGCTGGTTGTGATTGCGGTAATGTAACGCTCAACAATATCCTCTGCGTCGATCTGATGCATTCGCCGTGCAAATGATGAGTATCGCTTGCGGAGTCGATCTTTCGGGTCATCCTTCTTCTTGATAGTTTTTTCTTTGTCTCCGTCTGCTTTGGTGTCTGCCTTTTCGTCGTTGACGTCTCCACGGAGCACAAGCAGGCTATACTTAATACGCTTTCTCCAATTGTCACGTGCTTCCGCATCGTTCTTAGCAAAACTAAGAAGATCAGAGTCGATGATCATTTCCTCATCGATCGTGTAGTCATGATCTTCGTCAATCAATTCGGCAGCGAGATCAGTTCGCTCATCGACCCTTTGTAGAAATCGATCGAAAACCTCGAAAGCTGCAAGGAACTCGCCCTTGAGCATTTGGTCATCGAGTTCAGTTTTCCATTTAGAAAATTCGTCAATATCTGATTGCAGAAAATACGACTTGGTCGGATCCAGGTTCTTAATAAACATATCGAACGCACGACTCGACATCGTGTCATCAAGTTTTCGTTTCGATAGGTGATCGTCCTGCATCAGTTTAGCCACAATGCGAGAGACCGTCTTCGAGATCAGTTTGTCGCTGGATGACTGAGTGGTTGTCGCTGAATCCTGTGCATGTGAAATGGTCACTGCAACACAGACCAACGCAACAGCAAGGACAGAGAAGCGAGTTTTAATGGGTGTGAATTTGAAAGAAAGCATCATGTATTCCTGTTGGTTGTTTATAAGACAACTTAGCCTTCGTATTTTAACATACTAATCGGTACGCGAATCGTAGGGTTTGGTTCGTTTGCAAGCAAGAGTGATCTAGCAATCCGAGGTTCATCAGAAACAATTTTTAAAATTAAATCGACTGACAGATCACCCACAGGTTGTACCGAGCAACCTTGGTGTTACCTCACAAAAAAAATGTTTAAATTGTTGTGAACTAAACTTATGGTTTAATCTCACACGCGATGTTCGCTGAAATATACCCTGAAATGTTTATTTTTGGAAATTTCAAACTAGCGATCATTCAAAGCCGTTTCATAAAAACCTTGGTTTTTGCACTGGCGATCAAGGTGAAACTTTAGCCTGGGGAGTTCGATTTGGTGAGTTTAAACAACGTCTCCGTAAATCACTTCATTCTAGGGTTGGAATTGGTCGACTTGTCGATAACTTGCCTTTACAATGAGCGAGCGTGATTCTTATCGGGTCACGACCCTCCATCCACTTCCAACGACTGTTAAGAAAAATACGCTCGTGCCAGCCTTTCTTGTTATGAATGCCGGGGCCAATGCAGGCGCCCGCTTTGAATTATCTGTGCTTGAGGAAAATTTACTCGGGCGGGATTGGGAGTGTCGGATTGTCTTGAATGATCCGCAATGCTCTCGTGTGCACGCCGCTGTCTACCAAGACGAGGACGGTTGGTGGCTTCGCGATAATAAGAGTAGCAACGGAACCTATGTTAATGGCCAGTCGGTTGATCAAGCGAGATTAATGGAGGGCACCGAGGTTCGAATTGGTTCGAGTAGTTTCATATTTTCGGAAGCCATTCAACAAAGTGCTGCCAAGACACTTTCCGAGGAACCTGAATCAGAACGTTGTTCGACGGGAAATCTCACGATTGTGCTTGATCGTTCGATGAACCCCAGAGAAACGGGGCAATACACTCTCGATTTTCTGAAAGGTCATAATTGGGGGCAAGACTTTTTCTTTTTGTTCCAATTGAGTGTGAAATTGCTTTCCGTGGATGATCCCGAATCCGTCGCGAAGGTTTGCATGGATCGACTGATGGAGAGAACCGATGCATCGGTGGTTGGGATTTTATGGTTGTCAGACGACGGAATGTTGGCACCGAAATCAGTAATTCCAGAGGAATCCGCTGACAAGCTTCAGTTAGATACAGATCTAACTCGAAAAGTTGTCAAAGAAAAACGAGCGATTCGGATTGAGCATGACCGTTCTGATTCTCAAAAGCGGGCTGATTCGATCTGCGTGCCATTGATTGTTGAAGACGAGGTTAAAGGTGCCATTCATTTGTATCGGAATCTTGATCCATTTCGGGATTCGCATTTTCAATTAGCCTGTGCGATGTCGAATATCATGGTTCGTTCGTTAGCTCGGGCCAATCGTCATTCAACTCTCGCAGCTTCACATTCTCGGTTGGTTGAAAAGCATGCTGCATTTGATGAGATGCTGGGTGAGAGTGAGGCGATGCAAACGCTGAAATCTAAAATTGGGCGAGTCTCTAAAGCGTCGGGATGTGTTTTGGTTCGAGGCGAGAGTGGTTCTGGAAAAGAGCTTGTCGCGCGGGCAATTCATCGGTCGAGTCCGCGAGCAGATCGTCCAATGCTTAGTGTAAACTGTGCGGCAATTCCGAAGGATCTTATTGAAAGTCAACTCTTTGGGCACAAGAAGGGCGCTTTCACAAGTGCCGACCGAGATCATATTGGTTGGTTTGAGCAAGCCGATCGTGGAACACTTTTTCTGGATGAAATTGGTGAACTGTCGCTCGAAGGACAGGCGAAACTTCTCCGGACGTTGGAGGGCCATCCTTTTCTCCCCGTGGGAGGAACGAAAGAAGTCAAAGTGGATGTGCGTGTTATTTGTGCAACCAATCGTGACTTAAAAGAATTCGTTGCAGAGAAACAGTTTCGTGAAGATCTATTTTACCGACTCAGCGTTTACGAATTAATGATCCCGCCGCTTCGGGATCGGGACAATGATATTCAACGGCTGATTGATTTTTTCCTCGAGCATTTTCGAGGTCAACACGGCCATCCAAAAATGAAGTTGTCAAAAAAGGCGAACTCCCGCTTGCTGGCTTACCATTGGCCTGGAAATGTGCGACAGCTCAGGAACGTTATTGATAGTTCAATTGTGATGGCGGATGGAAATGAAATCCAATTGAGTGACCTCGGGATTCGTGAACCTAACAGTGACGAATTGGGGACGCTCAATATTGCTGATTGGGAAAAGCGATTGATTCGGGATGCACTAAAACGGACTGGAGGAAATATTCCTCAAGCAGCAGAACTGCTTGGTATCAGTCGTGCTACCCTATATCGAAAACTCGACGACCATGAAGAATACAAGGACAATTAGATCGACGCTCAATTTGTGTGTTTGAGCAAGTCGCGGGATTGACCTTACTGCGCCAGCTTGTCCAGAAATGGAACCGGGAAATCTGGTTCGGTGGTTCGGCTTTCTAAAAATTTGGTCTCGAGATTTGCAACAATTTCTGGATGTTTACTAGCGACATCGTTCGACTCGGAAGGATCTGTGTCAAGGTTGTAAAGTTCCCAGGCGAGCGGTTGCTTTCCTTTTTTAAGATTTCTTCTCAGTGCTTTCCAATTCCCATCTCGGATAGCAATGATTCCACCGTAGCCATTGAATTCCCAGATCATGGGGTGCTCACGTTTAGGGGCGCTCTCTGCTTTCATTGCACCGGTAAGATCAATGCCGTCGAGCGTTTGTTTTGTCTCGACTGGGGCCTCAGCAATTTTGGCAAGAGTTGGAAACCAATCGGGGAAATAGGATGGGGTAGTGATCGTTGACCCCGGTTTAACATGATCCGGCCAGCGAACAACGCAAGGAACGCGAATGCCACCTTCATAACAACTCCCTTTAAATCCTTTTAATCCTCCCGTTGAATTAAAAAAAGTGGATGCGGCACCGCCGACGTGGAATCGAGGGTCACGGCTACCGTGGGTTGGTCCATTGTCGGATGTGAAAATAACGATGGTGTTTTTATCCAAGTTGAATTTTTTCAAGTTTTCTAAAATAGTACCCACGTGCTCATCTAGATCAGAAATCATCGCTGCGTATCCGGCCCGCGGTCGCGGGTGGGGGAGGTAGCCATTTTGCCCTCGGTAGACGCCATTTTCGTCGTCCCATTCTGTGGGATACTGATCGATCCATTCTTGTGGCGGTTGCATGGCGACATGAGGTTCGACGAAGGGCAGATAAAGGAAGAAGGGTTTGTTTTTATTTTTTTCAATAAACTTGACTGCTTCGTCAAGAATGAGATCAGGTGCATAATTTTCCGCACGGTAATCATCGGCTCGCACTTCGCCCGACGGTAATTTCAAATGCCCTGGGATTGGAAAGTTATTTATCCGCACTTCTTTTTCGTTGCTGTCGAGAAAGGGTGGATAGTAGCTGTGAGCATTTCGTTGACAGTTGTATCCGTAATAGCGGTCAAAGCCCTGCTTCATTGGAGACCCTGTTGTATTGGAAGGCCCCAATCCCCATTTCCCAAAAGCTCCATTGGTATATCCGACTGATTTGAGAACTTCTGCAATCGTCACGATTTCGTCGGTGATCGGGAATTGGCCCGGGAATATTCTTCCGTTGCCGGAGTCTCGATTTCCTCGGATTTCCGCATGGGCCAAGTTTTGGCCGGTAAGCAGGGTGCAGCGTGCAGGGGCGCAAACCGGAGCGCCCGTATAGTGCTGTGTGAACCGGGCGCCTTCGGATGCCAGGTGGTCGATATTAGGTGTTTTGATTTTATCCTGGCCATAGCAACCAAGTTCACCATAGCCGAGGTCATCGGCAAGAATGAAAACAATGTTAGGCGGGGTGTTTTGCTGAGCTGCTGCGACCTTAACCATCGGAAACGCACAGAAGATCAAAGCAAAAACGAGACGGGGTTGAATAAGGAATTGCATTAAGGCGATCCGTAGAAATCAAAAATTAATTGTCGAATCGATTGGCAATTCTAACTAATATTTTAGGTCCATGTGATTGGATAAAATCGAATCGTGATTTTTCAGGATAAAATGCAACTTTGAGTTGCCACTCTTTGTGCCTTTGACGACACTTGGTGCTAGTCGCCCTTGGAAATTGTTCCGGCAATCACTTACCAAGACGCGTCAATGATTTTTCAAAAGGTAGATTCTTGATGATTGAGAGTGGGAAGCAGGGTAGATCGGTCGGGTTCACAACTAAGATTGTGATTTCATTGTTGCTTGGTTTGGTTTGCGGATTGTTTTTTGGCGAATCGATTCAGTGGATCAAGTGGGTGGGGGATGCGTTCGTTGGATTGTTGCAGATGGCAGTTTTGCCTTTCGTTGCCGCATCACTGATTGTCAACGTTGGACGGTTGTCAGCCGAAACGGGTTGGAAATTGTTGCGAATCTCATCGTTGGTGCTGTGTGCATTGTGGATGGTAAGTCTCATTGCATTGGCCATTTCGATTCAAGCGTTTCCAGTGTGGGATACCGGATCGTTTTATAGTAGTAATTTTAACGAAGTGCCGCCTTCACAAGATTGGCTTGAATTATTTATCCCTGCGAATCCATTCAGTTCGCTGGCCAACAACGCGATTCCCGCGGTGGTTGTTTTTTCGCTGGGGCTGGGGGTGGCGATCATGGCATTGCCTAACAAATCTCGATTGCTGGAACCACTGGATGTTGCCGTCGACGCTTTGGCAAGACTGAACAAGTTGGTGGTGAAAATGACGCCCGTCGGAATGTTTGCGATTGTCGCATATACCGCGGGCACTATCGATTTGAATCAACTTAGTTTGATTCAAGGTTATATCCTTACCTACGCGGGATCTTCGATTGTTCTTTGTTTCGTAGTACTTCCTCTTTTAATCGCGGCAATTACCCCTTATCGATTCGGCGAATTGGTGACTACGTTGCGAGATCCGCTGATTGCAGCATTCGTTATTGGAAACTCGTTTGTCGTATTGCCGATGATTGTCGAAGCGGTAAAAAAACTGGAAGATGACCATGAGCGCGAGGGAATTGTGGATGCGTTGTCGAGTCCGCAACCCGAGTATCTTGTGCCTTTGGCTTATCCGTTTCCAGATTTAGGCCGTATTTTAGGTTTAGTTTTTATCCCATTCGCCGCTTGGTTTTACGGGACTTCGATTGATTTGGATCGCTATCCAGTGCTTGCGGGGGTTGGGTTGCTTGGTTCATTTGGCAAGCCAGTCGTTACGATTCCACTGTTGCTAGATGTGGCTGAGCTTCCGAGTGACATTTTTAATTTGTTTTTGGCATCAGGGGTCATTGCTGCACGGTTTGGCGATTTGATGAAGACAACGCACCTAGTGGCTTTCACCGTGATTGTTAGTTGTTGCATCAATGGAGTCGTACGGTGGGATTTTCGTAAGTTAGCGTTAGCGGCGACAGTCTCCTGCCTGTTGCTGGCGTTCAATGCAGGTCTTATTCGAAGTTATCTCGACGTAAGTTTTAAAGAGCAGTATTCCCGGTCGGATTTGGTTTCCGAGCGTCAGTTGGTCTTTTTCAATGACAGAGTGAAGTCAAGTATCAGCTCTCGAGTTACCTCGGTTCAAGACGGTTGGGCTAGTGGCAATTCAGGCAGCGAGGCTCGATTAGACATGATTCAAACGCGAGGAGCATTGCGAGTTGGCTTTGAACCGGGAAAGATGCCCTTCTCCTATGCCAATGCCGACGGTTCGCTCGTCGGTTTCGATATTGACATGGCCTATTATCTGGCCGATGACCTCCAAGTCAGTCTTGAATTTGTTCCGATAAAAATGAGTGAATTGCAAACGCATCTGGAGTCTGGGGAAATCGACATCGCGATGTCCGCCATTGAGGGCACGATTGAGCAAGCGATCCAACTACCGGCCGGTTTGCCGTATATGGATGTAACTCTGGCGGTAGTGGTGCCTGATCACAGAAAAAGAGATTTTCGTTCGAAGAAGGATATCTTAAAGATTCCGGATTTGAAGTTAGCCGTAATTGAAAATAGTTTTTTTGCTGACCGAGTGAAGCGACTGGTTCCGACGGAGTTTGAGGTCGTCGAATTGAACTCTGCCAGCGAATATTTTGACGGGCGTGATGTAGAGGCCGATGGTATCGTGATGAGTGCCGAGTCAGGATCAGCGTGGACGATGTTGAGGCCCCAGTTTGCGGTCGCCAATCCGCTTCAGGGGGAAATACAGGTTCCGATTTACTATCTAACCGCGAGCGATTTTGCGTTTGAGAAGTTTTTGAAAAACTGGCTAGCTTTGAAAAAAGCGGATGGAACTTACAGGCGATTGTACGATTACTGGATTCTTGGAATCGACGCTTCTTCGCCTGTGCCCCGTTGGTGCATCCTGCGCGATGTCTTGGGTTGGCAGGAATAGGGTGTTTCAAGGCTTAGAGATGTCGATGGAGTCAAATCGCCATTTCAGTAGATGGACACTAGTGATTGGCCGAAGACCTAGTTTTCCGCGTCAGCAAAAGGCTTTTTAACCAGAGCAAAACTAGGGGCAAATTTGTGATTGAAGCGGAGGCAAACTTTTTGACCCTTCTGAAGCGAATCGTCGATTCGGGAAATTTCAGCCTGATCAATTCGATGCACGTTCTTTTCACAAAACCCCAAGAAATGGTTTTTGTCAGTCGTATCCATGTCGTTCCAATCGGCTGATCGCATTGGCGAGTGGCCAGAGGGAGTAACCTCAATACCTGAGGGAAGTGATTGCCGCGTTCGCAGAAACATCTAACTTTCCAGTCAATTTTGGGTGGGAATGAAACTAATCCATTCACTTCAAGAGAGACGTTTGACTGGAACGATTTGTTAGCTGAAAAATGAAGATCGCGGCATTTTGTTAGAATTAAATAAAAAAAGCCAGCAACACACTAGGTTTTGCTGGCTTTTTAGTACCGGTGAGAGGACTTGAACCTCCACGGGGTTGCCCCCAATGGATTTTGAATCCATCGCGTCTGCCAATTCCGCCACACCGGCGTAGTCAATTAGCAGGCTCGAAATTGTAAACAACTCCAAGCCCCATCGACAAGTCCTAACTTTGCTCTCGGGTGATTTTGAAAACAATCGCAAAGAAAAAAGCGGCCTTACGTTCGTAAAGATTCGAGGAGTGGTGTTTTTGAGATAATCCGTGATGCATAAAAACCGACAAGCAACCCGACGGCAATGATCACGCTAAACATCAGGCTCAATTCGAGCCATGGGGCGGTCGCGGTGCCAACGAGCCAGTGGGGGATTGTTGTGAAAAGGGCTGAAAAAATGCCAATGCCCAATCCAATAAGCAGCAGCCAGGCGTTTTCCAAAACAACCATTTTTGCCAAAGTGTTGCGTTGGAAGCCAACCGCCCGCATCAAGCCAAGCTCTTTTTTACGTTCTAAGACGCTGCGAATTTGGACGGCAGCAAGACCGAAAGTTCCCAGTAATAAACCAAGTGCCCCAAGTGTTTGAAAGGTACTGATATAAGTGTTTTGAACCGACATGAAGTTGCTCAGTAGTACCTCAGCTGAGCGAGCATCGAATCCCTGATCCCCAAGCCTTTCTTCCAGCAAAGCAATGTCCGATTCGTCTGACTGTCCTCCGGTAGAAGATTCGCGGATTAAGAAATACTGGTAACCGCCAATGGTTGGAAACGCTTTTTCAAAGTCCTGTTCCGAGATAATAAGGCTACCTTGGAGAAGTGTGTTTTCTAAAAATCCTACCACCCGAACGTAAATCGACTCTCCCGAGTCATATTCAATTTGCTTAACAGTATTAAGTATGTAGATCTTCAAGCTGTAGTTAGCTGTGTTCTTGTCGATCACGACCGGGATTGGATCTTCTTCGGTACCTAAATGGGGCTGCGGAGATTCAAGCAAACGCCACGGGTTTTGTTTTTCTAACTCTGTTGAGGCAAGCGAAGCGCTCCATGCGAAGCGACCTGCTTCACCTTTATCAAATTCTTGAATGAACTGAGGATTCACGCCGAGGATTCGAGGCTGGGAGGATTGGTATAAGTTGTTGCAGCTTGCATCCTCGCCCGGTTTGAGTCGTAAGGCAGAAATCTCGGTTCCTCTACGCAACTTGTTTTCTGCTCCGAGTGCAAGCTCCTGGCCTTCAGGGTTATTTAAATCGTAATAGATGGGTTGGCTACTTTGGGCAACCCATTCGAAACCGCCCGTGCCACGCTCAGAGGGGGTTAAGCGAAATGAGCTTACGGCGGCAATTAAAAAACAGGCAACCGCGACTAACCCAATCGTCAGAGTGCTGCGAAGGGGGTTTCTTTGGAAGCTCATGATTGCCAGGCGGGAAAGGTTTAAACGCCCGGATGAATGGGCTTTGGTGGATCTCTTAAAGGTTCGATAGACGGACATTAGAAGTGAAGCGAGGATCAGAAATCCTGCGCCTAAGAACGCACCCGCCTGCGCTTCCCCCGCTAGTTGTGTTGCGGCAGCGGTGAGGCCAACGGCGGTTAATGCGAGGATGCCAATGATCATCAGGCCTGTAGTGCGTGTCTTGGATGATTGATTTCCAAGTGACTCTAGTTGGCCGCTGATGAGTAAATGAACTGGCTGATTGCGAGTTCTTCTCAAAGCCCAGGCAATCGTCAGAATGCAGATGATTAACCCACTGAAAAAACCGATACTGAGGCTTAGTGGTGAAATGTGAATGCTCAAAAACGGCCTGGAAATTGCGCCCACCCACCATGTTTTGAGGCCAAAGATCATGAGCCATGCGTACCCCATTCCCAGTGAGACACCGATCACGGCTCCAAGGCAAGAGACGGATGCCATCTCGTAAAGACAGATTCGACGAATCTGGTTTTGTGGAAACCCGAGAGCCTTTAGCAATCCCAGTTCACTTGCCCGCTGCTGCAATCCGAGTCGGAACAGCAAGGAAACCAATATTAAAGCCGCGCCAATCACAAACATGCTCAAGGCAAGGAACAAGAAATCAAACGGCGTCGAGCCCGAGGAGGCGTCAATTCCCTGCTGTTTTATTTGCACTAAGTGAAGCCCAAGTTTTGCATCGTCGTCGATAAATTGAGCCAAAAGCGTCTCTGACACCTCTTCGCTGGAACCTGCGGAAATCGGGATGCGAAAACTCGTGATGTTTCCAAAACGACTGTCCCACAACTCTTGACCCATCGCGAGCGAGACGAATGCTTTAGGTGTCGTTCTGTGGTTTCCCCAGTAATCGTCATCTTGGGGTCTGATTTTGCCTGCCGTGTCGAACGGCAGGTCCCAGTTTTCGATTGATTGCGCATCAGTCACTCCGGGGACTTCAGGAGTTAAATTTGGATCGTTTGCCAAGGTTGGACGCTGTTTGAATTCTGCGGGACTGACCTGGCCGCGACGAGAGACTCGAAACGCTTTATCTGGTTCGGTAAGTTTTGCAATGTCGACGACAGTGAGTTCCACTGAATTTTCTTTTTGAGCCCCGTGAGTTGTCTCCGGTTCAAAGAATGTTACGACGACAGAGTCTCCTTTCGTCGCATTGAGGTCGTCGGCTGCCCATTGGTTTAGGACGATCTCATTGGCTTTGATCGGCTGAACGGGATCGCCCGTGAGCGCGGAGAGCGGTTCAAATGCATTGTCAAAATCAACTGCAGCAACCATGGAGAACGGGATTCCGGAATCGGTTTCCGATTTGCGAATATCGTTTGCGAGGTAGGTGAAGATGGGCATGGCGGTTGGAAAGGCCGTAGCCGTAGATTTTGCTACTTCGTCACTCAGGACGAGGCGATCAGAAGAAAGGCTCCAGTAATCGAAAATCGTCTCATCTCCACTCTCACCTGAAAATGTCTGTGTGACGCGTTTGAGAGATAGTCCATAGTCTTCGAGCGAGGGCCGAAGAGATTGTCGCAGTTGCTCCGAATCCATTTCAGTGGGGAGAGCTTTCCCTTTTCCGCTAATCAAGATTAGGTTTGCTTGAGCGGGATCGGATTTATGCTGGAGTACCGAGCGGTTGAGCGAATCTTGCAGCAATTGGATCGACACATAAACGTTGTAGGGGTCGGCTTGAGATGGGTAGAGTCCGAACCTGCCAAGTCCTGACATTGGTAAAATTTCAATGACTTTCAAATCGACGATACTCTCGATTAAATCACTCTTTTTACCGAGAGCGCTGTCTGCGGGCAGCTGGTTTCGTTTCGGAATCCGAACCGTAATTCTGGCGTCTCCGGATTCGACCTCGGAATTACTGATTTGGAGGTCATCAGCTACGGCCTGATTGATGATGATGCTATCTTCATCGAGCTCTTTCCGAATCAGTTCGCCATTTTGTTCAAATTTCCAGAATTGTGGCGTGATCCCGAGGACGGTAACTTGCCCCGCTCGAAGTTTGGAATTGGTCGCGTTTTGGACAGTGCCACCCGGGAATAAAATCGCCGGGCTTGCCTGAGTATAGTTTTCTTTAAACTCAGTTGTTTCGCTAAGCGTTTCAGCAAGCGATTGACCGAAGAAGCCATCGGAAAGCATTATTTCGTCGATCATGCCAAGGCGTTCGAGCGTAAGTTCGCGAAGGCTGTTCCGCATACTGTCGCCGACAATTAGGGCGCCGGTCAGTACAGCGGTTGCGGCCGCTACACCCAGCGCAATCGCTAGGTTGGTGCGACGAAAGTAGAATAGACTCTTGATTGCGATTTGCCAACGATTCATACGGTTGCAAACCTCCCGTCAACCAATCGCGTTTGATTTTGAAAAACCGAGGCTAATTTTGAAGAGTGGGTGACACAAATTAAAATCATGTTGTGTTGGCTTTGAAGATCGAGCAAGAGTTGGCCCGTCTTCTCAGCATTCGCTTGATCCAGGCTACCCGTTGGCTCGTCTGCCAATAGCAAAATTGGCTCTTGGATTAAAGCTCGAGCTACGGCAACCCGTTGTCGCTCGCCGCCGGACAAGGCTGCTGGCCGGTGATCAAGTCGATCGGAGAGACCAACTGAATCAAGCAGGTCTTTGCCGCGTTGAATCGAATTGGAATCGGTCTCGCCCGTAGCAACCATTGGTAGAAGCACATTTTCGAGAGCAGTCAATTGCGGAAGTAAATGGTGTTCTTGGAAGATAAATCCAATGTTCTCGTTCCGAAATTGGGCGAGTTGATTTTCATTGAGCTCAGTGAAATCGCTGCCCATTAAACTAACACTGCCAGAGCTTGGCAAATCTAGTGTCCCAGCGATATGGAGAAACGTACTTTTGCCGCTACCGCTGTCACCGATGACTGCCATGTTTTGGCCTCGATCAAGTTCGGTAGAGATCCCGTCAAGGATTCGCAGTGGGCCTGTCGGGGTGTCGAATTCTTTGCTTACTGCGTTGGCAACAAAATCGGGCATGGATGCCCTCCATTGGATGGGTTTACCGGTTTTTGATAATTGGTCTCAGCGTTCGACCGAGTCCGTGGGTTCAGCGATGGACTGCTGTTCGTGTGCTGGGTTCAGTTGAGATCAACACGGTGAGATGTTGATGAACTGAGTGATCAGCTTCCTAAATTCTAATGGTTCTCAAGAAGAGCCATACACCCCAGTCCGTAAAATGAATACTCGACGTCATGGGCCGTGTCCCAGGCTGCCGCCTGAAAACCGCCTTCGGGCCGTTGCATTGATTCCACGAACCGGCGGTACGACGCAATGTCTATTTCCTCGAACGCATCGAGGTCAATTAAAGTTAGAGCTCCGGTGAAAGAACTTAAGAGATCCGCGATTGGAATCCGGGTGTTAGCCCGAAGCCCACCTTCATCAGTTTGCATCTCGACTAGGAAATCGAGGGTGGTAGCAACCAATTCTGGATCTTTTGATTCGTCAATTGCATCGAGAATGAGAAGGCTGGCAACGGCTGCTGCCGTTGGATTGGTTCCCGGTCGTTTGCTGACCCGGATCTCGTGCCAACCGCCATCGACATCGCGTCTCGAATCTAGAAATTTGATCGCCATTTCCGGGTTGGGAATTGGGCATTCGATTAGTTGTAACACCAGTAGGACTAGAAACGTGTGATAGGTGCTTCCTGCATTGCCCTCGGGAGCTTTGGCATAGCCGCCATCCTCTCGCCGGAGGGTTTCGAGAAACGTGGCCACCTGAGTACGCCAGCTCGGATCAGCGTCGCTGAAAATGTCTTTTCCGGATGAAATTTTTAAGAGATTGGCGGCGTAAAAAAGCGAGAAAAAATCGACGATCGTTTGGCGAGATGAAAGCTGTGGCTTGAGGTATGACTCGATGCGATCGGCAACGTCTCCATAGAGTTCACCAAGAATGGAGAGTCCTCGCATCGCGAATGTTGTGTAATAAAGATCGCTCCCCCCTTCCCTGCCGGAAAACCCACCATCGGATTGTTGTGCGGAGAGGAAGTAATTTTTGTGAAGTTCACGGGTCTCTGGTGAGAGTTTGCCAACGCCCTGAGCCAGTCGAACCGTCAGGTTTTGCAAATAGACTGACATGAAGATTAAGTCTCTCTTAACAAAAAGCTAGGACTGTTTTGGATTTGCAAGAAATGGCTTGATTGCGTTGACGAATTCAATGGGAGTCTCGACCGACTGGGGGCGCTCTCCGTGTTTCATTAAACAGCAAACAACGGTGATCGAACCGTCCGCGACTGGCGTTTCATCACGAAGAAAACGAAAGCCGTAGGTGATACTTTTGGTTCCAATTTTTTCAACGACTACTTCTATATCGATCACTTCCTCGAAGCGGATAGAGACGCGGTAGTCGCAGGTCGCACTTACTCGGGGAAAGCTAATGTCACGTCCGTCGATGTTGCACATCACCCCGAGATTGAGACTGCGAAGCAATGCGTGTTCTGCCTGTTCCATGTAGGCAAAGAAGTTGGAAAAGTGCACAATGCCCGCCATATCGGTTTCGCGAAACTCAACTCTTCGTTTCGTTTTAAACACTTCCGACATACTGGCCTCGCGTGTAAGGGCGGTAGGGGCACTCAACTTAAAATTCAAAAAAAAACCTGCCATGAATGATCGGCAGGTTTGGCTGTTTAATTGTTCAGCGGTGTGCGATACCCGGAGTGGGAATCGGGCAATCCGGCATGGACTAGTCGCCCTTGAAGGGAAGTAAAGCCATGAAGCGGGCGCGCTTGATTGATTCAGTCACCGCGTGCTGACTGATTGCTGTGCAGCCGGTTTTGCGGCGTCCAACAATCCGTCCGTGGCGGTTGATCAATTTCTTGAGTAGTTCGACGTCTTTGTAATCGACGTACATCGGACGCGGGCGTTCACCGTCTACGTACAGCGGATCTCTCCTCGCTGTTCGGGTTTTCGCTTTAACCTTACGACGTGTGGTTTTTCTTCGCATTTTCGCCAATTGACCGATAGCCTCGTCTAAATCTAATTCCAACAAAAATTGGACGGGTTCGAATTACGAAACCGTCCGTAGCTCGGATATTATGCAAATTTGTCGGTTTATCGCAAGGCATTAATTTAAAGTCTTTGCGAGAGACCGGAGGTTTTGTTCAATTTTACTCGTTATACTGTGTCTTTTCGGGGTCTGCCGTAGTAATTCAGAATAACGAGTAAGTGTTTTTATGATCAAATCCATGCTGTTAGGTGTCATTTTCGCCAGTTTTGTCGTGTCCGCCAATGCTCAGGATTGTGCCGTTCAAGAGCCGCACGAGATGTTTGCCGGGTCAAAAGTCTCAATCGAAACCCTAAAACGTTCGAAAAAAGACGATTCTGAGACCGCAGAATGGATTCAGCTATTCAACGGAAAAGATCTGACCGGTTGGACGCCAAAAATTCGCGGCCACGAATTGGGGGTCAATTACGGCGATACTTTTCGGGTCAACGACGGATTGCTGACGGTTTCTTACGATCAGTACAAGCCTGAAGACTTTCTGAGCATGGATGGTAAGAATCGTAAAGACTGGGAAAAATTTGGCCATCTATTTTACAAAGATACATTTTCCCATTACCTCTTGAGAGTGGAATATCGATTCACTGGCGATCAAGTCGAGAACGGTCCGGGGTGGGCGTTTCGTAACAATGGTCTGATGCTGCACGGTCAGGATCCCGCGAAGATGAAACTTAACCAGAAGTTTCCAGTTTCAATTGAAGTCCAATTGCTGGGAGCGGGTGATACGGGCGAACGAACGACTCTTAATTTATGCACGCCCGGCACGAATGTGGTGATGGATGGGAAATTATTCAAACGCCATTGTACAAGCAGTAATTCGCCGTCGTTCCGCGGTGACCAGTGGGTGACGGTCGAGGTTGAGGTCCGTGGCAATGAGGTAATCCGCCACTGGGTTGATGGTAAAGTGGTATTGGAATACACCAAACCACAATTAGACGAACGTGATGGGGAGGCTCGTCCGTTTATTGTCGATGGAAATCTAATGCTCGAGAGTGGAACCATTTCTCTGCAGTCTGAGAGCCATCCCACTCAGTTTCGTAAAATCGAGTTGAAGAAACTTAGCGATAAGAAAACGCAACAATAATTTTACGCTCTTGGTTCTCCCCGTTAGGGAGATGCGGCAAAGGGAGATGCGGCAAAGGGAGATGCGGCAAAGGTGCGAAGTGTTTTTAATTTGGAACCCTCGCTGAGAATTGCCCTATAGAGGGGCGATGGGGGGGGTGTTATCATAGATTGGGATGGGGTCGCCAATGGCCCATAGATAGAACTTTAAAAGGGATGACGAAGATGTCTCAACGACGTGAATGTTTTTTAAGTTTGTCCAATGGTGCGATTTGCATTCTGGCGATCTTTTCGCTGATGCTGACGGGGTGTGAGAAAAAGGAAGGCGTCGCCGGTGGAGGCTCGGGCGATACTGGTCGGCAGTTTATCACGGTTGGAACTGCGCCTGCCGGTGGTGCATTTGCTCCCGTTGGTAACGCAATTTCGAGCGTTGTCGAGGCTAATAAAGGTGAGCTTAACTGGGTCGTTACAAGTCAGGGCACCAAAGGAACTCAGGAAAACATTCGGAAACTGGAATCGGGAGATATTGAATTCGGCATGGCTAATGCTGCGATTGCTTACTTTGCAAATCTTGGAGAGGGGTCTTGGAAAACGCCTCATGCGGTTCGAACCGTTGCGACGTTAGCACCCAATGTCGGGATTTTTGTAACTACCGAAGGATCTGGGATTAAGAAGATCTCGGACCTGAAAGGTAAGCGTGTAGTGCTTGGGCCTGCTGGTGCTGGCTTTGACTACTTCCTTAAGCCCTTGCTCGCAGCGCACGGGGTTACTTATGAAGATTTGGGCGATGTGATTCCAGGAAATTACCTTTCCGCTGCAGAGATGTTGTCTGATGGAAAGGCTGATGCAGCATTCATGGGAGGTGCGATTCCGATTCCTGCCGTCACTCAATTGTGTGCGTCTCAGGACGTCGTATTTATCGAACTCGACAAGAACGCCCCGGAAAAACTGAAGGAGTACCCGTTCTACTTTCCTGTGCCCGTAAAAGCCGAAGCCTATAGTGATCTTAACGAAGACATGGTGGGCTTAAATGTCGGTAATATGCAATTAATTACACACGAAAAAGTAGATGAAGAAGTCGTCTATCAATTGACCAAATTAATGTACGAAAACCGCGCTCAAATCGCTGAAAAGCACCCTGCTGGGAAGGCCCTCAACCCTAAGAATGCGACGAAAGATACAGGTGTTCCCTTTCACCCAGGTGCGATTAAGTTCTACAAAGAAATTGGTATCTGGCCGAATGCCGAATGACGAACGTTGCACTTTTGCTTGGCAAACACACTTTCGATTGCTTGCTGATGGCTTACTGAAAACACAATCAACCAATCGCTTCCATCCATGACTGATCGTTTCGCATCCAGCAAGAATTTTGTCTATTGCGTGTTGGCGGTTGTGTTGTCGTTATTTGTGTTGGCCGCAGCTAACTTCAACCTCTTTGATCCACAACCCAACCTCGCCATGTTTGGGATGTTGGGATTGCTACTTGTGTTTCTCAGTCGACCTCTGGTCAAGGAGAAACCAGACTGGCGATTTGGTCGCGCAATTGACATTGGCTTGATGCTGTTAACTGTTGCCGTTTTTGGTTACATCTTTGTGCAGAGTGAGCAAAGACTGGAAAGGTTTTGGGTCGATGGTATCCTTTTAGGGGATCGTGCGGGAAATGAAAAACCTTTTGATTTTGTCATTGCCGGAACCGGGCTGGTTCTGATTCTTGAAGCCACGCGAAGGGCGATCGGCTGGACGTTGCCGATTCTTTGCAGCCTGTTTATTGCCTACGCGATTTTTGGAGCCAGTATGCCGGACTGGCTGTTTCCGCATCGTGGTTCTTCTTGGGGGCAAATTGCTCAAAAGTCTTTTTTGCAGTCAGGCGGTGTGTTCGGCGTAGCGCTGAAAGTAATGTTTAATTACGTCTTCTTGTTCGTTTTGTTTGGAACGTTACTTGAGCAGACTGGTGCGACGGCTTACGTGATTAAACTTGCTCGAAACTTATTTAAGAACAGCTCTGGCGGGCCTGCAAAAGTAGCTGTTGTGAGTAGCGGATTGATGGGCTCACTTTCTGGAAGCGCTGTTGCCAATACGGCTACAACCGGTACGTTTACGATCCCATTGATGAAAAGCTCCGGGTTTGATTCAGAGTCCGCTGCGGGAGTCGAGGCGGCTGCGAGCTCCGGAGGAGCTTTGATGCCTCCGATCATGGGTGCCGGTGCCTATATGATGCTTGAGTTGGTTGAGCCAGCGGTGACCTATGTCGAAATTATTAAGGCCGCACTGATCCCCGCGATTTTGTATTACACGGCTTTGCTGTTGACCGTGCACTTCCATTCCAAGCGAATAGGTGCCGACGCGGAGAGCGAGCTTGAGCCTGAGTCAGAGAGCCCGATGTCAGCATATCAGGGTTTTGTTTTCTTCGGAGCGTTCGTGATTTTAATAGCGATGCTCCTTACTGGTTTTACGCCCTATCGATCCGTAAGCGTGAGTCTCATTGGGATTTTAGTTTTGAGTCAATTCAGTGAGTTGACTCGCTTGAGTTTTCCCAAAGTCATTCAGGCGTTGGTCGGTGCGGCGAAAGGGGGGATGGCGTTAATCGTTGCGGCATCTTGCGTCGGAATCATTTTAGGTGTGGTTGATTTGACTGGTTTGGGTGCGTCCTTGCCTGCCAAGATTCAAGCCTTTGCGAACGACAGTGCCATTTTAGCACTGCTGTTATTGATGGTGTCTACGATTGTTCTGGGGATGGGCTTGCCTTCCGCTGTCTGTTATCTCCTGATGGCAATCTTGGTAGGGTCGGTGTTGACGACGTTAAAAACGCCCCCGCTCGCTGCTCATTTGTTTATTTTTTACTTTGGAATGATGTCGATGGTCACTCCGCCCGTCGCCTTGGCTGCTTACGCGGCGGCGGCGATTGCGAAGGCAGACGTGATGAAGGCTGCGTTTTCCGCTTTTCGATTTGCCTTGGTGGGGTTCGCACTTCCTTTTGCTTTTGTCCTGAAACCCGAATTGCTGATGCTGACGATCAATAATGAAGCGGCGCCGCCGGGAATGATCGTGATGATGGTGGGCATTACTCTGGTTGGCATCCTTGGCCTTGCAGCCTCGATTGCTGGATTTGCCTTTAAGTCGTTGTCATTTCCGTTGAGAAGCGTTTTGCTGGTCCTCAGTCTGTTGGTTTTCTTCACCCGGTGGCAGGATTGGCAGATCGCGGTGCAGTTGGCTGCGGCAGGGTTAATCTTAGTCCTCATGGCAGTCAATTTTTCAGGTGCGAGAACGGCACGCTCGTGACCAACAGTTTGCTTTCTGAACTTTAGATTTTTCTTAGTCCTCGTTCTCGGTCCACACCGTCAAATAACCGGAAATGCCTTCGACGTATTCGAAGAACTCTCGGTAAAACTCATCAATTCCGAGCGTGGAACTGTCGCCAATCACGATCAGTTTTCGACGTGCCCGGGTTAGAGCGACGTTCATCCGCCGGCGATCTGCCAGAAAGCCAATCTCGTTTTGCGAATTACTTCTCACCAGTGAGATAACGACTGCCTCTTTTTCCCGCCCCTGAAACCCATCGACGGTGTCGACTTCTGGCCCCTCGCCTGCGAAGAGATCCCGAAGCAATCGAACTTGGGCAGCATAAGGAGCGATTACGGCAATGTCTTTTTTAGGCAGGCCAGCATTGAGCAGCGTCTGGACTTTCTTGACAACTAGGTTGGCTTCGTTGGGGTTTCTTTTACTCAGCCCATTGGGTTCTAATTCTTCATCCCAGCCTGCTCCTGCGGTATCGATGAAGCTCATGATTTGGCCGGAGAGTTCGGAGGGTTCAATTCCATCGATTTCATGGAGTGTGTGGTCCACAACCGAAGGATGGGCTTTTAATTCATTTTGGTAGAACTGCGATGATGAAAAATTCATGATTTGATGGTGCATTCGGTACTGAACTGTCAGCATCTTTGCAACGTCATCGCCATATAGTTCTATTTGCCGCTCCATCATGCTTTTGGCAAAACCTTGTTGCGCAGCTTCGCTGGAGAGAACCGTAGGGGGTAATTGTTGATGATCTCCAGCAAGCACGACTCGGTCTGATCGCAAAAGTGGAACCCAGCAACCTGGTTCAGTACTCTGGCACGCCTCGTCGATCACAGCGAGGTCGAACCATCGATCCGCGAGGGTGTCAGGATTGAAAGTTGTCGTAGCACAAATTACGTCTGCTTGATCGAGAATTGAACTGATCGCCTGGCGTTCTAACCGTTTGGCATCGGCCATCAATCGTTTTGCTTCTCGTTTCATACTTTCGCGAGCACCACGTTGAGGTTTCGCGCGAGTCCATTTTTCTGATTGCCGAAACAGCGCCTCCGCTTCTCGAATCATATCTTTAATGACAGCCGTGTTTTCGTGTTGTTCGACGATTCCATCGAGTGAGTAGTTGCGAAGGCGTTCTGTGATTCGAGCGGGGTGACCGATCCTGACTACCCGCGTGCCGGCCCGTACGAGTCGGTCTAGTAAATTGTCGACTGCAGTATTGCTAGGTGCGCAGGCGAGCACTTTCTCTGACCGATGAACCGCTTGGACAATAAGTTCGGCAACCGTGGTGGTTTTACCGGTCCCAGGCGGCCCGTGGATGATTGCCAGATCTTCAGCAGACAATGCAAATTTGACGGCTGCTTTTTGTGATTCATTCAACTCGCTTTTGAAATCGATTTCGAACGGCTTGGTTGTGAATCGCGGCTGTTTTTCCCCCATTAAGATCGCGCGGAGATGTCCCAGTCGGCCACGGGAGTCTTTCGCTGTCATGATGGCAGCAAGCTGCCTCTGACGTGTTACTTCATCCGCTGTAAGATCGATTCGGAATACATCGCCACGAGGAATACGATTAAGGGCAATTTGGATTGAGTCGTTTCGCTTGCGACTGACAACGCCGGTCTCCGATTTTCCATCTCGCTGGAATGGTGAAACCACCACCGGTGCTCCAACGCGAAGTCGGTGCCAGGGCATCCGCAGGGTCTCATTTCGACGTTTAAAGGTAACAAGTTGGTGCCCGCCAAGCCCTCTTACATCATCGGTGACGACAACGTCGAGAATGGTTTCCCCAGATTTTTCGGCGTCGCCGGTATTTTGGATTCGGCGCCGCTCCTCCATTCTTTTGATTTCTGCGGCAGATTCCATGGCGAGCCATTCCGCCATGTCGACAAAGTGTTTTTCAGGTTCAGCCGATGTAGATTTGAGTCGTCTTCGAGATGACATTGGTGACGGAAGGCTTTCAGTTTGTGTCAGGCTGTCGTTGCTTAAGTTTAAGAACGAAAGAACTTATCGAGTGTTTTTTGAGAGGGTGGTGGCGTGATGAACGATGTAACGAGCATGGCCACGGTCGAGCAGAGAATGATGGCAACCACTGGCATGAGGGGATATTCACTGCCAAAAGGGGAAAGCGCAAACTCGGTGTTTGCACCGTAGCCGGATTGTTGGAATAAATAGAGCCAACTCCCCACCATCGCCAGGGTTCCCGAAAGAGCGCCGGCGGCGGTCAATCGTTTCCAGTAAAGCGCGGCAAATACGATTGGAAATAGACCTGCAAAACCACTAAAGCACCATACCGCCATCGTAAAGACACTGCGATAGCCTTGAAGGCTAAGGACATAAGTGATTCCTACGATAAGGATGACGAAGATTCGTGCAATCCAAACTTGACGTTTTTCAGATATCTTTGACTCGTCGAGATAGTGAAGGACGATATCGTTCGTGAAAATTGAGCCGATGCATAGAAATTGGCTGTCGAGCGAAGACATGATCGCGGCTAAAATTCCGGCGGAGAGTAGACCCCCCATGAATGCCCCGATTTCATTGTTTACCAAGTAAGGTAGGACATCATTCGGTCGAATATCGGGAAGGTCAACCGTCGTTCCCCAAACTCCAATCAAGACGCAGGGAACCCAAACAATCATGATAAAAATTGGATGGCAGATGACGGGTACTTTGAAGCTTGCAGAACTCTTTGCCGTTAACCAGTGCTGGAACAGATGCGGGAACATGGCGACCGAAAGAGGAATGCACATGTAGCTCAAAAACAGTGTTTGACTCATGCCCGCCCGAGTCAACTTCGAAGACGGCACTTTGGCAGTGACATTTTTCAAGCTTTCGAGCAATGTTTGCCCTTCTCCTAAGCGGTTAGCGAGCATCACAAAAGTGACAACGCCAAGCCCCATGAAAACGGTGGTCTGAAACGCGTTCGCCCAAGCGGTGCCACGCATTCCACCAAAGAATACGTAAATTAAAACCACGCCACAGATCAAAAGCGAACCGTATTGAGGCGGGATGGATCCGTTTTCTGAAAGGCCAAGATTTGGGAAAGCTCCTTCGGTAAGGACGGCAATCACGCCTCCGCCAGCCATGACTCCAATCAACAGATAGGGGATGATCAGACCTACGAGGATTGGAAACAGGATCAGACCGATCAGATCACTTTCGAGACGATCACGGAAGAACTGAATTTGAGTTGAGTAACCATGTTTCCTCCCGAAGCGGTAGATTTTTACTCCGATGAGGAAAAAGCAAAGGGAATGGATGATTCCACTACTCGATGCGAGCATGCCGTATACGCCAATTCCTTTTTTGAATGCCTCGCCTGATGAGCCAACCAAAGCGAAGGCGGTCATCGTAGTTCCGAACATGCTCATCAATAACAAGAACGGCCCGATGGAGTGACTGGCAAGCAGGTAGTCGTCTTTGGTGCCGCGAAATAGTCGACTCGCGAAAAATCCCAATCCAAGCAGAAGCCCAAGATAGACTAAAATAATCGAAAAGCGGATTTGACCATCGTTCATCGCGAGTAGATAGTTCATGCTTGCTCTCCCGATTCGGAGGCTTGCTCATCAGCCGTGTCGATCTCAGGCGGCCAGGCAAAAGTGCATGCGAACCACCAAACAAATGCCGCACCTAATGAAATGCCGATGTGATAGGTAAGGCCGATTGGTAGGAAGCCAAAGGAAAGTTCTTCCCGGTTCCAATTCCAAAAATCCTGATGAAGAACCAAGAGGCTTAACACCATCAAAATAATTACTAATCTCATTGTCGTGTCCGTTGAAAGGGGGATCAGCACGTGAGCTTAGTTTAAACCACGGCACTTTGGGTAAATAGCACCCGACTGACCGAAAATCAAGAATCGAAAGTCAGGGAAAGTTTGCCGTGTATTTTCAAACATCGAAATCGAAGCGAACGTCTTCTTCAGTGGACCGGTAACACAATTTTGAGCTAGATCAGTCGTGATAGGTGACGGCGATTTTGCCTGAAAAACAAATATCGGCATCATGATTGGGTTTTCGCGGACGGTCATTGTAAACACCGCAGTAGAGTAGCCGCCCGTCTGCCAGTTTGGTGTACTGGGCAGGTAAAGGAGCCGGGTCTAACTGCGTCTCGACGAGCTTCACTGATTGGTCATCATTCAGATTGAGATCCGGGAAGTTGATGTTCACCCAGCGGCGTGGCGGAAAGGGCTGTTCCATCAATTGAGGCAGAATGTTTTTCGCCATGCGAACGGTCTTTGACCAATCGAATGGCTGCTTGAATTTTCGAAGGTGTTGCGACAACGCGATCGCGGGGCAACCAAAGAGACTGGCTTCTCTCGCTGCGGCAACCGTTCCTGAGACACAGGTGTCCGCGCCTAGGTTTGCTCCTTTGTTGACACCTGAGAGCACCCAGTCAAATTCAACGTCGAGTTGTGTCATCGCAACACGAACGCAGTCGGCAGGCGTGCCATCGAGGGCATACGAGCGTTCTTGTTTTTGTTGGAACCGCATGGGGCGTTCAAACGTCAATTGGTGAGAGATTCCTGACATCGGTTTCTCAGGAGCCACAATCCACGTTTCACCAAATTGCTGAGCCACCTCTTCTAAAGCGAGGAGACCCTCAAATCCCCACCCGTCGTCATTGGTCAGAAGAATTTTCATAGATCAGTTCGCCGTGGGGCGATTGGCGTGTTGGAAGATTAAGGGGCGGAAGCTGGGGGGCATTCACTGACAACTTCGAGCAGTTCAATTGCTGGAGAACCGTTGCAGTAAATAAGGGCTGTTCTGCCATAGCATAAAGAACCGGTCTCCAGTCCAAGCATGTTTGCCAGTTCCTCACCGCACTCAATTTTCAGCAAGCTCAGTAATTTGACTGTCCGCAGCACATCGTGGTTAATTAAGATTCGGCCAAGAGGCGTTTCCAATTTTTCGATTTCATCCTGTACCATCTTGGTGAGATACGCTTTGTTAATTCTCACGATGCCAAATTGAACCACGCAGTCATCGGACTGACGCTTAAGCAATATTTTTCGCGAGTAATAATTTTCGTCCGTGCGGGTTTCCATGACGACGACATCAACCGAGCACTGATGTCGCTTTTCGACCGTTACCGTCATGTGTTGGTCGTGGGCCAGAAGCGACCGTCCAACCGTGGAAAGTTGATCGGCTTCGACTTGTTGGAAAACGCCTAGGTCGTTTGCATCTTGATAGAACAAGCCAACCAGTTGTTCCAGTTCGACATCCGCAGATTGTGGTGTTTTATCCATAGATCATAAATCGTGAGTTGCCGGGATGAGTTGGTGCCGTCTGGAAAAGAATCAAGTGAATCTGGAGCGTTCAATTTCTATGGTCGAGGTGACGTTCCATTTAAGACGATTGGCCAATAGAGACAATGGGGAGGACCTCGTTAAACGAAAGGTGCTGGATGTCGATCGTGGGCTTGACCTCGGCGGAGTGGTCGAGCACGGTATCGACAAGGTAATACATCAGGCGGCGAAGTTCGTCCGGTTGGATTTCATCAGCGACTTGCTCGGCCTTTTGTTGGTGTTTGTCGACTAGCTGGTAGGCTTTGGCGAAAACTCCCGCTTCATAATAAAGTGCTCTGGTGCGTAAAACTTTTTGCTCGGAGGAAAGCTCGGAGCGTCCGTTTACCAGATCCAGCAATTCCGTTCGTTGTTCGTCTTTAAGGTTCTCAAGGGCGAGAGCCAAGAGTACCGTTGGACGGCCACCGAGTAGATCGCCACCAACAAGCCTTTTGTTATCGTCGTCTTTTTCCCAATCTTTTAAGTCATTCAAAATTTGAAAGGCAACCCCGAGATTTCTTGCGAACGCGCGAACTGGTTTGAGGTACGGTTCGGCCGGCCCGGCTAAGCGAATACCACTGTAAAACGCTGCTTCAAAGGCGGGTGCTGTTTTCAATGCATAAATTTTCAATGCATCAATTGGCTTTAGTGTGCGGTTTTTACTGTCACGCCAAATTAGTTCGGCACCTTGTCCTTCGGCCAGGCGTTGGTGTGATTCGGCGAGGTAGTCGAGGATGTCGGCGGCTGTTTCAGCTCCGAGTTCCTGTCGGTCTCGGCTTACTAGGCGATAGCCCATGCCGACCAGATAGTCCCCAACATTGATTCCCGTTGGGATGCCATATTTGATGTGCAGCGTCTCGGCTCCGTACCGAAATTGATCATTGTCTTCAATGTCATCGTGAACCAGAGAGGCTTTGTGAAAAGTCTCAATCGACATTGCGGCTCGACGAATGGCGTCAGGGTAATCAGCAACCACCTCGTTTCCATGCGAAAGGGTTGCTTCGCCACCGCTGACAGCATCATAAACGGCTAACGTGATGAAAGGCCGAGAGTGTTTTCCGCCTGCAGACAAAAAGTCGTAGGCAATTGCTTCGGTGGCGGCGATTGGATCAAGCGCACCGACGCCTTGTCCGTTTGCTTCAGCGAGAGATTTTCCACCTCTGATTCGCGGGACAAGTCGTTCTAAATGCTCACGCTCGAAAAGCTTGGATGATTCGCGGAGGAGATGGATATAACTTCGCGTCTCTTGTTTTGAATCTTCGAAGGGAACTCTCACCATTTGCTCAACCCAGTCTTCATCGACACTGGTGTTTCGGCAGTCACTGGAAAGTAGTGGAACGGCCATGCAGGGTATTCCCGCGAGCATAATCTTGTCGATCGCTTTTTCGAGAACATTGAGGCAGGCGACGCCTACGATGGCATCGACATGGCCACTAACGATAATTTTAAGAACGATCGGAGAGCCCTCTGCGACCAGCACTTTATATCCGAGTTCCTCCGCGGAGGCACGGAAGTCAGCAATGCTGCACGCGCCACAAGTCTTGCAGGCGAGTCCAAACTCATCGTAATCTGCGGGGCAACCTTCTGCATGCTTGAGGCAGTGAGGTAGTAAGAATAGCCGTCGAGAGTGAGGGGTGGACTTGATTTGCTCTTCCCAAAAACAGCTGGAAAGAACAACCATGATCCAGCCAAGGTAACCTTCTGGTTCGCCCTCATCGATCAATAGTTGTCGACACAATGCTTCCAGTTCATCCTTGGAAGGAGGGAGGTTGCGATCGAGTGTGTCGGCGATTGCCTGACACTTTAGGCGCAGCGATTCACGCTGGTCCTTCGAAGAAGGGACCATCTTTAGATGAGCCGTTTTTCGCCGACGCGAACGGCGAACGGGTTTCTCCGATTGGGATTGCTCGGTTGAGCTGTCCGTTTCGGAGGGGCTGTTTATATTGGTCGTCGTCAAGTTGAATCCTAACGGTTATTAAAATCGCGAGTCAAAAATAAGGCTGGCTTCGCTTCGTCTAAATTTAAGTCGCGGATTGGTTAGTCGTCGTTTCAGTTATTAAGTACTAAGTTTTGTAACTCTCGTTATCTTCTTGAAATCGCAAAGCGCGATTAAGAGTCGAAGTTGCAAAAATAAGTGGGTACAGTTTTTCAAAATACCAAAGCTTGGCGAAATAAAATCCGATCGGCCATGCCTCGGTAATTAAATTTGCCTCGGTTGCTTCGAGTAACCAGCGAATACCGTTTTGGGCGGCATTCTGAGATTCCGGATTTGGGTCATCCAGCATGATTTCTGTGCAGAGTGCCGTTTCTTCAACACTACTATTGCCCAGAACTGGGTTGTGCCAGTTGGTTGAAGGGCCTCCGCCCCAACCCCCGTCATCGTTTTGATTTTCTCGTAACCATCTTAAACCAAATTGAGCTTCTTTGGTATCGAGCAGATTTCCATCACGATAAGCCATAAGGACTTTAGCGGTTCCGTAAAACGGGTTGATGTCCTCCGGCATGTCCTGGTTTCCAAACCAGAGTGGTAGCCAACTTCCGTCCTTTTCTTGGTGCTGTTTCAGGTAGGCAAACCCTGTTTTAATCGCACGGTTGACCTTAGTTTTACGGCTTTTCAAGTCGCTGATTTCGTCGCGCCAAGCAAGAAAACTTCGAATGACATGAGCTGTAATGTCCGTTCCGCTTCGGTCAAAGGGAAGGTTTAACCAGCCACGACAAAATGTTGGCCACCCTTTATCGGCGTTTTGTAATTTGATTAACCAATCGACTCCAAGTTCGCCTGCTTGTTGAATCTCGGAGGTACGGGTGTTTTTCCGGTCTCCCCCCTTTGTACTAAGTTGACTGAATTTTTTTAAAGCAAGAAGTGCTCCCGGTGTATCGTCGGCATCGGGGACGGCGCCGCTCAGATCGGTCCACCCCCATCCTCCCGGGGCAGCTCCGGTAAATGGATGAGTTGCTTGGTTTTGGCAACTCAGCACCCAGTTAACGCAGGTATCCCATCGCTGAGAATTGATTGAGCATTCGTGAGTAAAGGATTCAGGATGATTCGCCAAGGCATTAATCGCCAGAGTTGTATTCCAAGTTGCCAAGTTGGTATCGATTGGCCAGCTTCCTAGTTTGTCCCCCTCGGAGCGAAAGGAATTGAGTAAAAATTGCACCCCTTTTTGGGCAACTGCGTGGCTCGCCCGATCGGTTTTAATCAGTGCCATGGACACGAAGCTGGTCAGAGGAACTGCTTCCAGGAATCCGCCGCTGGCTGGTAGCATATTTTCCAGCACTCTTAGGCTTGGCTTGATAAAGCATTTCAGAACTGTTCGGGAAATTGGATTCCGCGGTGGGTCAAGAATAAATTTGGCTTGGCCAATTGCGACCAATGCTGGCACGGCGTAGCTGACAACTGGGAGTTGTATCAGACTGTAAAAACGCCGGGGAACACAAGCGGCAAAGAATGGTAGCGTCGCGACTTCTTTCCACGGAACAAGCCCGGCCAACGCGCAGTTTGCCAGAATTGGCACCGCGAATGTTTTGTCCTTGCCATATCTCCGACGCAGGCCAGCAATGCCTCCCTCGGATTCGATGTAAGATTCGGCCTGCTCAATTGAGTCCTTGAATTCAACTCGACGATTGCTCGCGTGCAGCGCGGCAACGACAAGCATGCTTGTGGAAATATTGGAATAGTTAAGCCCTGTGTCTCCCCAGCCACCATCCTCATTTTGTTGTAACTTAAGCCAAGCGAGTCCGGCATCGACTTGAGTGCCGATTTGTTTTGCCAATTCTGGGCTGCAAGCATCAGACGATCGGAAAAACGAAAGCGCGCTGATTGCAGTTGCTGTTGAGAGTGCCGACGCTGAGAGTTGCCCTTCCCAATGCCCTTGAGTAACGCGTTCGCTCAAAAGTAAATCACGCGCCTTTTGACTTGCTAATTGCAGTCTTGATTTAAAAGAAACAGGGTTAGCGTGGTCAATTGAAATAGTAGTCGCCGATCTTTAAGCCGGGTTTAAAATTGCGAGTAACTTACTGAACCGGGTGAACCATCAAGCTAGGAAAGTTAAATTGAAGCAAAAGCGTGGATCGTATCGTTTTATGAGTTATTATTTCAGCCCGATCAATCACACGCGTGAACCGAAATGTTTCACGCTAATTCAATTAATTTTGCCAGTTTGAAGATGGATTTCCAATGTTTTTTATTGCATGCCATCTAACGGGGGGGGTAGACCGGCGGTTCCATTGAATTTTCATCAAGACTCGAGGCAAGATTTTACCGTAAGACTCAATTTTTAATGGATATTCGGGCAGTCAGGACGAGCAATGAGTAAATTTCAGCGAGATCTCTGAGGCACCTGTTTATTGGATCTCCTGATGAAATTTATTGTAGCTTGATTGGTTACCGCTGGCTTAGCTCGTGGACTGCATCCACTAGTGCGATTGCATTGTCGACAGGGGTTTGGGGGAGAATACCATGCCCGAGATTAAAAATGTGCCCTGCCCTTCCACCTGCTTGATCAAGCACAAACTTTGCATGTTTCTTGATTTCGGTAGGATTGGTGAGTAACACGGTGGGGTCGAGATTTCCCTGAACGGCTCGATCGTAGCCAACCGTCTGCCATGCGTCATCGAGCCGCGTTCTCCAGTCGATACCAATCACGGCCGCGCGTGTGTCGGCAAGTAACGGCAGTAGCGCTGGATTGCCCGTCGCAAAATTAATCACCGGTACGTTTGAGGGAAGGCTGGCGATGATCCGTTTGACGTAGGGGTGAGCGTAGGTTTTGTAATCTTCAAAGCTCAGGCAACCTGCCCATGAATCGAAGAGTTGAACGCATTGAGCACCGGCTTCAATTTGTCCTAAAAGGTAAAGTGAAATTGAGTTCGCCAAATGTTGCATGAGCTGATCCCAGGCCCCGTGATCTCCATACATGAGCGTTTTGGTAAATGCGTAATTGCGGCTTGAGCCCCCTTCGATCATGTAGCTTGCAAGTGTGAACGGGGAACCTGCAAATCCGATCAGTGGCATGTCCGCTGGTAAATCTGTGCGAGTCTGTTTGACCGTGTCCATCACGAATTGGAGTGGGTCATTGGATTCCAGGGGTTTGATGCGATCGATATCTGCGGCAGTTCTCACGGGGTTGTGAATTACCGGGCCATCTCCTTTGACAAATTCTAGATCGCAGCCCATCGGGACTAAAATTGGGAGTAGGTCTGAAAAGATGATGGCTGCGTCGACTCCGAGTCGATTGACGGCAGTGCACATCACCTCACTGCAGAGTTGGGGGTTTGCGCAAAGTTCCAGAAATGACGTTTTACTGCGAACTTCTCGATACTCGGACATGTATCGTCCGGCCTGTCTCATCATCCAGATTGGCGTGACGTCGGTTGGTTCACCACGGCATGCTTTCATGAATGGGCTGTTATACCAAGGAGCGTTGGGATCTGAGTTGTTGGTTGTTGGGCCTGACATGCTAACTCTAATAATCGATTTTTGTTTTGTAATTTGGCTGATCTGTGTTTTTATTTCTTCAACACCTTCCACCGGATCAGTCGTCTCAGTGGAATAGTCTACCGTGAATCCTCGATCGGAGAGGATTTCTGCTGTGTCCTTACCGATTGCCAACACAAGATGGTTATCTAGCAAGTGAGGGGTTAGTTTTGCTCTGCCAAATTGTTTGGCGAGCGTACAAAATCTTACTGCGTTTTCCGGAGATGGGAATAGGATTATGTGAAATTCGCCTGCTTCAAGTTGTTCGAAAAAATCAGTCGCGACCGGAGCCCACGTCGACAAAGGTGCGGTGAACAAGGGGATTTTGACAACTCTCGCCCCGCGTGCCTCAAGGCCACTGATCAGGCTGTAGATCGATTCGGATTCTTCGAGAGCGATTGATTGATTCACGACTGGAAATGATCGGTCGAGTGCGATCAAAATGTCACGCCATGAATTTGAAGAATGAATCGAGATTTTTGGAGTGATTTCGAATTGCTGCAGCGCATTGATGGCGGCTTGGG
>Ga0208964_1000097_pt1 | contig 47443 bp, 43 predicted proteins | sample AOAMet1_08_M0_20_2_FD_188227 | JGI IMG/M metagenome (GOLD analysis project Ga0208964, IMG submission 188227) | Ammonia-oxidizing marine microbial communities from Monterey Bay, California, USA - CAN11_08_M0_20 (SPAdes) | ecosystem: Environmental > Aquatic > Marine > Intertidal zone | place... | reverse complement strand
GATTTCTCCAACTCATATTCTTTAATGATCCTATAAAGCGATTTATAGGTTCTAATAGTATTATGAGCTGATCCAACAGTACCATATCCTTTGACTCTTCTTGTATCTGAATTTGCAATAAATTCACTTAAATATTCCAAGAATAAGGTTGAATTTTCCATTTTTGAATGAGAATTATTGACCTGTATTTGAGGTCTTTTATAAAAATTAACGTGCATATAACATATGTTATTTAAATTATTTAACATTAATATAGCGTTTGTTTTTTATACTTATAACAAACTATTCTATATAAATATACGTTATTTTATTCAAATTACAAAGTTAATTTACTTATTTTTAATATGTTAAGTCGATTTATTTTTAAAGACTACGGACTGTAGTCCCGCAAGAATTACATTGTAGTATATTTCTGCTACTATTATGCGTTATCTTCTTTTATTTCTAATAGCCCTAAAACATGTCTAAAGATTGTCAATACTTGGTTAACTTAAGTTTTTTACCTTTTTAGTATCAAGACTCATAACCCAAAGTTAGCAGGTTTGAGTCTTGTCCCCCTTAATAGATAAAAGAGAACTTTAGGGTTCTCTTTTTTTTAACTATTCTGATAGTTGTTGAATAAAATTGTAAATTTGTAAAAAAATATATATGTCGAACGGAAAATGGATTGGAGCGGCTGCAGGATGGTTTTTTGCTGGTCCAATTGGTGGAATTATTGGTTATTATTTAGGGAAAAATGTTTTTGCTTCTAAAGTGGATAACAAAACTGCATTCGAAATATCCTTACTTATACTTTCTTCAGTTGTAATAAAAGCAGATGGAAAAGTGTTGAAATCGGAATTGGAGTATGTGAAAAAATTCTTTACCAATACATTTGGAACAACAAAATCGAATGAATACTTTAGGATGTTTAATAATTTGAATAAACAGGATTATAGCTCTAAACTCAGACAAGTTTGTTTACAATTAAACTCACATATAAATCATTCCTCTCGTTTAGAAATAATTCATTTTTTGTTTGGAGTATCAGCTGCTGATAATGAAATTCACCCAAATGAAGTAGAACAAATAAAAAGAATTGCTACTTATATGAATATTAATTCTTATGATTTTGAATCTATTCAGTCCATGTTCTTGTCCAAGGGAAGTAATTCTGAAAAATGGTATACCATTCTAGGAATTACAAAAGATGCTACAGATACTGAGGTGAAGAAGGCGTATAGGAAAATGGCAGTTAAATACCATCCGGACAAGTTGATTGGAGTAAGTGATGATATTAAGAATCTAGCTGAGGAGAAGTTTTTGGTAGTAAAAGAATCTTACGAACAGATAATGAAAAGTAGAAATTAAACTTCTCCTATTTACTTTCTTTGTCTCAGTGCTTCATATACAATAATCGATGTAGCTACAGATACATTTAATGATGCGATACTTCCATTCATTGGTATTTTTGTTTTATGATCACTCATTTTTAAATATTCTGGAGACACTCCATTTTCTTCTGATCCCATAATAATTGCTGTCGGGTTTGTGAAATCTGGAGAGTACATATCTTTATCTGTTTTTTCAGTACACGAAACTAATTGTAATCCACTTTCTTTTAGGAATTCAAGACTTAATTTTAAGTTCCAAGTTCTGCAGATCGGAATTTTATGTAAAGCGCCTGCAGAAGTTTTTACCGCATCAGCATTTATAGCAGCTGCTGCCTGTTCTGGAATTAAAATAGTATCTACTCCTGCGCATTCTGCAGTTCTGGCAATAGCTCCAAAATTTCGAACATCTGTTACTCCATCCAAAACTAAAATTAAAGGATTTTTTCCTTGTTCGTAAATCTGAGGAATAATATCTTCAATTTTGTGTAAATCAATAGGGGAGATAAAAGCAAAAACTCCCTGATGGTTTTTCCTAGTTAATCGGTTAATCTTCTCAATAGGAACATGTTTGTAGTTAATTCTTCTTAATCGGACTAATTTCCATAGTTCTGCAAACAAATCATTATGTAATCCTTTTTGTATAAAAAGTTTATCAATTGTCTTTCCTTCTTCAATAGCTTCAATAATTGGCCTAATACCAAAAATAAAATTCTTTTCTTCTTTATTCATCTAAATGTGGTTTGTCAATTAACTCTGTATCAAAATTAATTTGTGTGTTTCCTCCAGATATTTTTAGTACATCTTTATCAATTTTCTTAAACTCTGAGGAAGATTTGTTGTAATGATTCACAACTGTACGGATAGTTTTTCCTAAGCTGTCGTGTGAATCCTTATATGCATTTAAATGATTAGATAACTTATTAATATTTTTTAAAATATCTTCAATAGATCTCTCTACTTTTAAATTATGTAGAGCTTTTACTGTAATCTGCAACATTGGAAATAAACTCATTGGAGACACTATCATTACTTTTTTAGTATATGCATAAGCCACTAAATCTTTGGAGTTTATTTGTAGCGTACCTACTCTACTATTAAGAAGATCTTGATACAAACCATCTGCTGGAATAAACATGTAGGCGTAATCGGTTGTTTTTTCATTAGGCAAGATGTATTTAGCAGTTTCATCTATACGCTTTTTAATGTCATCCTTAAATTTCTTTTCTAAAGATTCAATTTCTGATTTTTCTTCACTCTCAATCATTTTATTGTAATTATCTAAAGAAAATTTCGCGTCAACAGGAATAATGTAATCTCCTACTTTAACAATAGCGTCTACTAATGCACCGCTATTAAAGGAATATTGCATTTGAAAAAGTTCAGGAGGTAATACGTTGGCAAGTAAATTCTCTAACTGAATTTCTCCTAATATTCCTCTTTGCTTCTGATTACTAAGGATCTTTTCTAGTGTTTTCATTTGATTGGCAAAACCTAAGACTTGCTCATTAGTACCTTTTATTTTTTCAAGTTCTGAAGTCACTTCTTTTATCACCTTGTTAGATGAAGCAAATTGTTTTTGCATATCTTCTTTAGAACTTTCCTGAAAAGTATTAATTCCTTTGTTGATGTCTTTTAATTTTTCTTCTATCTCTTTTCTCCCTTTTTGAGAGTTTTCTCCAACTTCTTTTCTGATTTCTTGTATTTCTTTACGCAATGAATCGTTTAATTGCACTAATAATTCATTCGAATTTGATTCTGATGTACTGGATTTTTTAAAATAAAGAGCAGTAAATCCAGCAATGATTAATAACCCTAATAATCCTATTCCTACTTCTATTGACATAAATGATGTTCTGTGTTAAAATTCACTTTTCAAAATAACAAAAAAAATAGTAATCTCAATTAGATTTTTAGATTTGTTAAAAAGTATTTTTCAGTCCAATATGAATTCTCCCATTTTCAAAATTGAAACTCTGATTTTCAGAAATTCCGATAGCGTATTGCATATACACAATTCCAGAATTATTTTTTAAATCAAAACCAACTCCAACAGAATTTAACTGAGAATACCTTTTCTCATTTTCATAAAAACATTTTTGATAGAATATACTTGTATTCATATTTTGATCTAGTTTGTAGTTTAAATCAATTCCTAAAATATGTAATTTAGTTGCAGTAAACTGATCTTCCAGAAATCCTTTCATATTATTTGTTCCTCCAAAAAATATCATCTCATTTTCCTGCAGATTATTATTAAAAAGGTAATTGTTTTCGGTGTTTAGGTTTGATTGAAGTCTTTCAGAAAAGCGGAACAGATAATTGGTGCTTAATTTTAAGTTGAGATAATCTGAAGTAGTATTTGTATGTCTTTTCCCGAAAAATCCATTACAATCAATTTTAATTTCCTGAGTTTTAAATCCAATACCTGCACCAATATTTCTTATTTTAGAATTTCCAATTTCTGCATTTTCAGATATAGAGTTTTTCATTTGATAACTCATTTTATATCTTAATTTTTTTCTCGATAAATGAAATACGGATATTTCTTTCTCTGTATTTGTAAATTCATTGTATTTTCTGTAGATGTCTAAATAAAACTGACTTCCTAACTGACTATTAAACAAGCTTGGTATTGTTGTAGTGTTTTCTAATTTCTGGAACTTTTCTTGTTCTATTTTCCAATTAAATTGGAATTTTTCTCCTTTATTTAATAGATTTACTAACTGTAGGTTTACATATCCATTTAACTTTATTTTCTCTTCCTCTGAATTAAAACCAATAAGTCCATCAATAAAATTATTGGGAACTTTTTCCAAATAAAAATAGATATCAGTAGTGTTCTTATGGAAAACAAATTCATGTTTTTTACTTTGTTTTAGATATTGTATTTCAGATAGTTTTTTGTCAATATCATTTAATTTCTTCTGATTGTATATGTCTCCTTTCCTTATTCTAATTAATTGAAAAAGTTGTTTTTCAGTCAGTTTTGTGTCTCCGTAAATTACTAAAGAATCAATAGTATATTTTTCACCTTTGTTTATAACTAGATTTGCTTTATTTCTCTTTATGTTGTCTAGTTTTGCTTCGGAAAAAGGATATCCATTGTTTTCATAGAGACTAATTATATTATATATATAATCTTCTATCTCTGATGGGTCTAATTGTATTTCATTTCCTTCATTATTTATATAGAAATAATCTGATTTATCTTGTGAATTAGCAAGAATCCCATTTAAAGATAAAAATAAAATGAATAGTTTGTTTGTTAGAGTTCCCAATTTATTTCAATTTTATTTTCTTTTTTCAAAATTTTATTAACTTCTGAAAAATGTCCACATCCCAAAAAACCTCTATAAGCAGATAGTGGTGAGGGGTGAGAGCTTATTAATATATGGTGTTTATTTTTATGAATTAGTTTCTGTTTGTTTTGTGCAAATTTCCCCCAAAGCAGAAAAACAACCCCTTCTTTCAGTTCTGAAATTGTAGAAATTACTTTGTCAGTAAATTCCTCCCACCCTCTGTTTTGATGACTCCCCGCTTCATTCTTTCTCACCGTAAGAGTTACATTTAGAAGTAATACTCCTTGTTTTGTCCAATGGGTCAAATCTCCTTTGCCATGATTCTTGATTCCTAAATCCCTTTCTATTTCTTTAAATATATTTACTAAAGAAGGAGGTGTTTTTATTCCATCAGAAACTGAAAAGGAGAGCCCATTTGCTTGTCCTTCTCCATGATAGGGGTCTTGTCCTAAGATCACAACTTTTATATTATGAAAAGGTGTTGAGTTAAATGCATTAAAAATATTATTACCATTTGGGTAAATAGTATAATCTACTTTCTCTTTTATTAGGAATTTTATCAAATTTCGCATGTAATTTTTTCCAAATTCTTCTTGCAAAACATTTTTCCACCCTTTTTCCAATTGAATCTTTTTCTTCATAGTTATTAAGAAATGATGTTTCAAAGATAACAAAAGTCTGTTGTTTTTATTTTTCATTTACTTATTATTATTTTGTATTTTTGCTAGAAATCTGAATAATGAAATATATTATAGCCCTTTTTATCTCTACATTATTTTTACTCTCTTCATGCGGTATTTATGAGGAACCGTGCGAAGGAGTAGTTCAAAACACTCAAAAATAACACTTGTCTGTTTCCGAAAAAGTTAGAAAGCCAAAATGGCTTAAGGTGAAATTACCTACTGCTACTGCTTACAAAAATGTAAAGTCGGTAGTAAAAACACACAGATTACATACTATTTGTGAGAGTGGAAATTGTCCCAATACAGGAGAGTGTTGGGGAGCAGGAACAGCAACTTTCATGATTTTAGGTAATATCTGTACTCGTTCTTGCGGATTCTGTAATGTGCAGACTGGAAGACCTTTGTCTGTGGATATTAATGAACCAAAAAACATAGCAAATTCTGTAAAAATAATGAAGGTAAAACATGCAGTTATTACTTCCGTAGATAGAGATGATTTAAAAGATGGGGGTTCTAATATCTGGGCAGAGACAGTAAATGAAATTCGAAAAATAAATCCGAATACTACTTTAGAAACATTAATCCCAGATTTTAAAGCAAAAAAGGAGGATATTCAAAAAATTATTGATGTAGCTCCCGAAGTTGTATCTCACAATATGGAAACTGTAGAGAGGTTAACTAAAAAAGTAAGAATCCAAGCAAAATACAGAAGAAGTTTAGATGTTCTAAATATCTTAAATAAATCAGGTGTCAGAACAAAGTCTGGAATAATGCTTGGATTGGGAGAAACAGATGAGGAGGTCATTCAAACCATGAAAGACCTATTAGATGTTGGTGTTACAATAATGACTATAGGTCAATATTTACAACCTAGTAAAAAACACCTTCCTGTATTTGAATATGTACATCCAGATAAGTTTGAAATGTTCAAGAATATTGGTATCAAATTAGGATTCCGGATAGTAGAAAGTGGTCCTTTAGTTAGATCTTCTTACCATGCAGAGAAACATCTATATTAAGAGTTTGTAGATTTATTTATAAAATTTTATATGTTATCTATGTTTTATAGAAGAAAACCTTATATTTGTTAGCTCGTAAATTAACAATAAACTTATTATAAATGAAAAAATTATTCTTACCTATTTTAATTTCAATATTTTGCATTCCAAATCTAGCAAAGTCACAGGGAATTTGTGGTACATATGATGGTTATTTGCAAGATGATATTAATAAGTATCCTGCTTTTTATAAGTCAATTGAGGAGAAAAATATTCAGTTAGAACAGAAAAATAAAGAATTAGTTTCTAACTTAAATGAAAAGGGAAATACTGGTGAAAAGAAAATCATTCCAGTTGTTGTTCATATTGTTCATAATTTTGGTGCAGAAAACGTTACTGATGCTGATGTAGATTATGCATTAGAACAATTAAATAAAAATATCAACAGACAAGCAGATAATATGCTTTCTACTCCTGATGTGTTTGCTGCTGTATCTGGAAGCGCAAATGTCGAATTTAGATTAGCGAAACTAGCTCCTCGTTGTGACACATGTACTGATGAGATTCCAACAAATGGTATCGTTAGGATTCATTCTGAATTAACGAATGTTCCTGAACCAAGAAATTTAGTAAAATCATTAAGTTATTGGAACAGTTACCAATATTTTAATATCTGGGTAGTAAGTTCTTTACCAGATTCTGATGGAAATACTCTTTTAGGTTTTGCTCAATTTCCGTGGAGTGGATCTATGTCAACTGATGGAGTAGCAATTAGGGCTTCAGAGTTTAAAAATGGAAAAACACTTACTCATGAGGTTGGTCACTGGTTAGGGTTACGTCATATTTGGGGAGATGCTTTGTGTGGAGATGATAATATTAAAGATACTCCTCCTGCAAAAGAAGAAAATTGGGGTGTAACATTAAATCAATTTCCGTATCATTTAAATGTTTGTATTGCGGATACTCAAAATCCTGCAGGAGAGATGTTTATGAATTATATGGATTATTCTGATGATGCAGTAATGTCCTTATTTACTGATGGACAAATGGAAATTGTAAATCAAACTTTAGAGGGAGATGAGGAAAATTATCCTTTCAGAAGATATTTATGGTCTGCAGAAAATTTAGGAAAAACAGGAACTACTAATGGTTATAAAGGTACTGCATGTAATAAAAACACAAACTTTATTGAGAAATACGGAAATACAACAAATTGTTTAGGAGATATTTCTGTACTTAAGGGAAATAAGAATATCTTTAATGGAATAACCTCTGTGGTTTGGGATTGGGGAGATGGTAATACTTCTACATCTTCAAATGAACCACAACATACTTATTCTGCTGCAGGTACTTATGATGTAAGTTTAACGATTGAATATATAGATGATGTTGTTGCAAAGTCTTGGTCTATGGATGATGTTGTTCCTGGTTACACAAACCTAGAGACAATTACTGAAACGCTAATAATTGAAGGTACAATGGATGAATTAAATGCGGTAAATGCTACTAATATTAATTTATACATGGATGTTGATAGTTTTAGTTCAAATTCAGGTTGGGTATATTCACAACCAACAGATAGTGTAGTTGGAGCTAGTACTTTAGTTTCATTAGGAATAGACACCTTCTTATTAGTATACAATACTCATCCTGATAGTACCCTTGATGCAAATCTTTTATCTCATTTGCAAAATAATTCATATACTTATGAGACTATCGATTCAACTCTTTCCACTGGCGTTGATAGGAAATTTTATCTGGCAGAATTTATTGATGAGTCATACAATGCATATTTCATTGATACTTTGTTCTATAGAGGTGAATATGAGGAAACTTATTATTTAGCTCATTATGAATCTAGCTGTACAACAGCTACTATAACTAAAGAAGACTTCATTACTGTCTTACCTACTTCTTCTACAAATACTAACGATTCTTATACTTATAGTTTTGAAGAAGGAAGTGTTTTAGAAGATGATTTTATGGTAATAGATAACAAATTAGTTGCAGATTGGGATTTTAATGTTTCTGCAAATCCGAATTGGGAAGTAGTTGATAATATAAGTTCTGATGGAAGTTCTTCTATCATGCTAAATGGAAAGAAATTAACTTCTGCAAATCCTGTAGTATTTGAAACACAAGCATACAATTTATCTGATCTTACAGAACCTGCAATCTCCATAGATTTTATTGGAGCTGCAGTCAATTCCTTTCCTATTAATACTTTGTTAGTGTCTTATTCTGATGAGTGTGGAGTTTGGAAAGATTTAAAATTATTTTCTCCATCTGAATTAGCTTCATCTGGTTTTTACTCTGAGAATTTCATTCCCACTTCAGATATGATATGGAATACTGCTGTTATGTTTGATGAAATAGGTTCTAATGACTTGAAATCTCCTAATGTAAGATTCAAATTTGAATATCAAGTAAGTTCTTTGGCTAATAGATTGTATATTGATAATATTAGAATTGGAGAAGCTGCTGATTTAAGTTTGGTAACCAATACAGCAAATAAATTATCTATGTCTCTTTATCCAAATCCAACCAATAATAATGTAAATATAATTTTTGAGTTAGAAGAAAATACAAATATTGAAGTGAAAATGTATAATATTTTAGGATCAGAAGTATCTACTTTAATAAGTAACGAGATGGAAGAAGGATATCATTCAGTACAGATTAGTTTAGATAACATTGAAGATGGTTTATATTTTGTGTCAATTGTTTCAGATGGATTAGTGGTGGAAACAAAACAACTTGTAGTACAATAAATTAATAGAAACACAAGAAAACCCTCAAGAAATTGAGGGTTTTTTATTTTACAAAATATTGTAATTCTATGTTTTCTTTATCAAATACTGCATAGGAAAAATGATTAATCCAATCACCAGTATTTATATATCTGCAATCATCTGCAATTTTGACATCTAAAGGTAGGTGTCTGTGTCCAAATAAATAAAAATTAATCTCAGTATTCTTGATGTAATGTTCTCTACAGAATTGTTCTAAGTATTCTTTTTCTGAGCCTAAATAATCAGGTGTTATTCCTTTTAATCTACTTCTTCTTGACCAAAAATGAGCTAGTTTAAAGGAAGTATTAGGATGTAATAGAGAAAATAACCACTGACAAGTTCTATTAGTAAATATCTTTTTTATTAATTTAAATGATTTTTCTCCAGGTCCAAGTCCATCTCCATGCCCAATGAAAATAGTTTTGTTGTTTTCTTTAATCTTAATTGGATCATGATGAATTTTGATATTACATTCTTCTTCTAAGTAGTCTTTCATCCATAAATCATGATTTCCAACTATAATATGAATGTTAGTCCCATTATCAGTCAATTCTGCAAATTTTCCTAAAATTCGTGCAAATCCTTTTGGGACAACTTTTTTATATTCGAACCAAAAATCAAAAATATCTCCTAAAAGATAAACTGATTTTGCATCATTTTTAATAGAATCTAACCATGATACAATTTTTTTTTCTCTAATTCTACTTTCTTTCATATTAGGTACTCCTAAATGAAAATCAGACGCAAAATATATTTTAGTTTTGTTCAAGATTTTATTTTTCTAATTCTTTTCTGACTAATTGATTTGCTAACTTTGGGTCGGCTTTTCCTAAAGAGAGTTTCATTACTTCTCCCATAAACAAGCCAATTAATCCTTTCTTTCCAGATTTATATTCTTCTACTTTTTCAGGATATTTTGCAATTGCTTGTTTTACAAATTCTGATAAGGAATCAGTATTTGAATCCTGAATCCAATTATTGTTTTTTGCAATCTCTTCAGGATTATCTTCTGAATTTATCATTTCAGTAAATATCTTAGAAGTAGCAACTGAATTACTTACTTTTCCTTCATCAATTAAAATGATAAGACTAGAAATTCTTTTAGGAGAAATTGTAAAATCAGATATATGAATTGCAAATTCATTCAGATAACTTTTAATAGCTCCGTTTACAATGTTTGCTGCAGTTTTGTAATTTTTGTTATGTTTTGTAATTTCTAAAAAATAAAGAGCAATCTCTTTTTCTTCAATTAAAATATTAGTATCATAATCTGAAAGTCTGAACTCTTCAGTAAACTTTATGAAAAGCTCTTTAGGTAAAAAAGGCAATGTTTTTCTTATTTTTTCAATATATTCTTGAGTAACAATTACTGGTTGTAAATCAGGCTCTGGAAAATATCGATAGTCGTTAGCTTCCTCTTTATGTCTCATGGAAATTGTACCTCCATTTGCAGCATTAAAACTTCTTGTTTCATGTACAACTTCTTCTCCTTTTTCAAGTAACTGAACTTGTCTTTTTATTTCAAACTCAATTGCTTTTTTCACATTACTACTTGAATTCATATTCTTTACCTCAACTTTGGTTCCGAGTTTATCCGCTCCTTTTAGTCGAACAGAAACATTTGCATCACATCTTAAGCTTCCTTCTTCCATATTTCCGTCACATATACCAATATATCTCACTAGTTTTCTGACTTCCTGTATGTAGTTGTACGCCTCTTCAGAACTTCTAATATCAGGTTCGGAAACAATCTCAATAAGTGGGACTCCAGCTCTATTTAAATCTACCAAAGTATTAAATGGATCTAAATCATGAATACTTTTACCAGCATCTTCTTCCATATGAATTCTGGTAATTTCTATTTGTTTTTCTTTTCCATTTTCATCTTTTATCTCGATAAACCCACCATTACAAATCGGGGTAGTGTCTTGAGTTATTTGATATCCTTTTGGAAGATCTGCATAGAAATAATTTTTTCTAGCATACTCATTTCGTTCTCTGATATTTGAGTTAACTGCAATTCCCATTTTTACAGCATATTCAATGACCTTTGAGTTAGAAACAGGTAAAGTACCAGGATGTCCTAAAGTAATTGGACTGGTTTTTGTATTTGGAGTAGCTCCATAAATATTCTCATCAGAGGAATAAGCTTTTGAATTTGTAAGTAATTGTGCATGGACTTCCAGTCCGATTACCGCTTCATATTTATCCGAAATACTCATTTATTCAAAAATTATCTTTCCGTTTTCGATTTCTAGATTTCTTTCATTAAAAAGGCGATAAATATACAAACCATTTGCAATGTTATCTCTATAAAATTTATGATTAGTTGCAATGATTTGTTGAGTTATTTTTCTGCTAGATATATCGTAAATTTCTATTTTATTTGCATCTATATTTACATTAAAATAATCCTTTGCAGGATTTGGGTAAATATTTAAATTCTGATTAATATCTTTTATTGAATTTATTGGAATAGTACAGTCTAAAACATACAAACCAGATTGCATATCTGAAACAATGATATTCCCAGAAGGTAAGTAAGGGTAAACTCCCCAAGCTCCTTTATACGAATTGTAAGATGAAGGAGAATATGTGTCGTAATTACAAACTTGAATTGGATTTGAAGGGTCAGAAATATCAAACACTCTTAATCCATCATGATAATATGCTAGATATAAAAAATCTCCTTTAATAATTCCATTATGTGCCATCGATTGTGCGTTTTCACCAGAGTTTAAAGTAGATAGTACTGTAATATTATTCAAATCAGAAACATCAATAATTTTCACATCATATCCATGATTTTCATCTTGCATTGCGTAGATTGTACCATCATCAGATAACCAACCAGAATGATTGTATCCAGCATCCGGATAAGAAGTGAATGATGCTAATTCATCCCAAGCCATTCCACCACCTAAATCAAGATAATGAAAATCTATAATTCTAAACCCGTCATTACCACAATTAAGATATGCAGTGTCATTTCGAACATAAGCATCATGAACATGACCTACATCAGTATATGAATAGATTAGATTAGGAAGTGTTGGTATATCTAAACTATATATATCCATTGCGGAATTAGAAGCACAAGCATATAATTTTGATGTTGCAGTATCAATAAAGATATTATGTGATGTATTGAATAAACTGTCTGAATCATAAACTACATTTACAGATGTAGGAAGATTTGAAATATCTACAATTTGCAATGTGCTTGTACTCCATCCTTCATCACATACTATATAAAGATATCCTTGGTAATCATGATAATCTCTATGTACAACTCCGCTACCAGTATAAGCTCCTGCAACAAATGCTACTTCTGTAGAGTTTTGAGGGTCTGTAACGTTAAAGAAATGTGTTCCTTCAGTAGAACCAATTACTGCTATTTCAGTATTATTAACTTCAAATCCCCAACATTCGTTATAGGCATTGTCGTAAGCAGCAGAACCTATTATAGTAGTATCATCCCAATGAAAGAGTAAAGTAGAATTAAGTTGAGAAAACGATAATATACTCAGAAAGCAAGTAGTAAGTGTTAGTATTAAGTTTTTCATATATTAGATTTTCGAAATCAGTTCTTTTATTATAAGGGTAAGTTTTGGTTCTGCTACTTCTGAAACTTTTTGTATTTCCTCATGTGTAACTTTTTGTATTTTCCCCTCTACTCCTAAATCTGTAATTACTGACATAGCAAAACATGGAATATTCATATGGCGAGCGACAATCACTTCTGGTGCAGTTGACATACCAACAGTATCCCCTCCAATAATTCTCATATGTTTGTACTCGGCAGGAGTTTCCAAAGTAGGACCAGTAAGAGATATATAAACCCCTTTTTGTACTGGCAGATTGTTTTTTGCAGCAATATTTTCTGCAAGTTTTATTAGGTTTTTATCGTAAGGTTCACTCATGTCAGGAAATCTAGGTCCTAGTTCATCTATATTTTCTCCAATTAATGGGTTAGGAATAAGACAAATATGATCTTCCAAAATCATTAAATCTCCAACCTCATAATCAGGATTAACACCCCCACTGGCATTAGATACAATTAGATTCTTTATCCCTAAAAGTTTCATTACACGAACAGGAAATGTTACTTTTTCCATTGTGTAACCCTCATAAAAATGGAATCTTCCCTGCATAGCAACTACATTTTTATTTCCGAGAGTTCCTAAAATTAATCTACCTGAATGACCTTCCACTGTCGATACAGGGAAATTAGGAATTTCATTATATGGAATTGTATGTTCTATTTCTATCTCTGAGACTAAACCTCCTAATCCTGTTCCTAAAATAATTCCAATTTCAGGATTAAATTTTGTTTTGTTAGAGATAAAACTAGCAGTTTCTTTTATGGTTTGTAACATAATCTGTTATAAGGTTATTAAATTCTTGTTCTCTATCAATTTTTATATTTATTGGAATAAAAAATAATTTAATCCCATCAAATTTAGTTTTAAAATTAGTAAGTTTTACTTTGTCTTTTTCGGTGGACAAGATAATATTTTTGTCAGAAGTAATGGAGTAATATTCCGACAAGATATTTTCTATGTCAGTTTTCGTAAAATTATGATGATCTGGGAAGCTGAGATGATTTACAATATGTCCGTTTTCTTCTAAATGTAGTTTCAGATTATCAGCATTTGCTACAGAAGTAACAAGTGTAATATGGTATTTGTCGTTTGTAGAAATTTTCTCAGAAGTAGATATTGGTTTCCAATTATTATAAATGATAGAAGAGAAAAAACTATTTTGATAAGCATCAATATTTAATTGATTATTAATTCCCATTTTTTCTGTTGGAGTCATCTTAGGACATTTTGTAGTTATAATAATATCAGCTCTACTAGTTTCTTTCTTAGATTCTCTTAATCTTCCTAAAGGTAATAAACTATCTGAGTAGATTGTGTTTTCGTAATTATTTAACAAGATATTCATACCCGCTTTTATCCATCTGTGTTGAAATCCGTCATCCATCAAAATTACTTCAGTTTCCGGATGTTTTTTAAGTATTTCTTCAATTCCTTTTCTTCTATTCCCAGAAACTACTACTATAGTATCCGGAAATTTTTGTTTTATTTGAAGTGGTTCATCTCCTACATTTTCAGGGTTAGAATTTACATCTACCCAAACGAGTCCTTTTGTTTTTCTATTATACCCTCTACTTAGAACAGCTGTTTTTTTATCACATAGCAGGTATAATAGATATTCTGTATGTGGAGTTTTTCCTGTGCCTCCAGCTGTAATATTTCCAATGCAGATGATTGGTACAGAATATTCTTTTGACAAGAAAATACCCAAATCAAAAAATAAATTCCTAATCCATATAACTAAGGAATAAATAAAGGAAAAAGGATATAATAAAAATCTCATAGGGCAAAGATAGTATAAGTTAACTATTTGTATATTTGAAAAATGAAAATAAAAGAAATCACTCAGTTTCTAGAGGGGATAGCTCCATTAAATTATCAGGAAAGTTATGATAATTCTGGTTTGATTGTTGGAGATGAAAATACGCAAGTTACTTCTGTATTAATTTGCTTAGATAGTGTAGAAGAGGTGATAGAAGAAGCTATATCAAACGATTGTAATTTGATAATTGCTCATCATCCGATTATTTTTTCTGGACTTAAAAAACTAAACGGAAAGAATCATATAGAACGAGCCATAATAAAAGCGATAAAAAATGATATTGCAATTTATGCCATACATACCAATCTAGATAATATAAAAGGAGGAGTAAGTAGTAAAATAGCAGATAAGTTAGGACTTAAAAACCAGCAGATACTTTCTCCGAAAAGAGATTTACTTAGGAAATTAGAAGTATATGTTCCAAAAGAAAATGCAGAAGAAGTTCAAAACGCATTGTTTGCATCGGGAGCGGGTTCTATTGGAGATTATAAAAATTGTAGTTTTCAGTCCTTTGGAATAGGAACTTTCCTTCCGAAAGAAGACTCACAACCATCAATTGGTGAATTAGGAAAACAAGAAAGAGTAGAGGAAGTGAAAATTGAGGTAATTTCCCCAAAAAACATTGAAAAAAAGCTGATTTTAGAAATGAAAAAAGTTCATCCTTATGAGGAAGTTGCTTATCAAATCAATATTCTAGATAATGTATTTCAAGATGTTGGTGCGGGTATTATTGGAGAATTAGAAAATGAAATGGATTCATCTGACTTCTTAGAAGTCGTAAAAAACACAATGAAAACAGATTGTGTCCGTCATACAGCTTTGGTAAAAAATAAAATTAAAAAAGTATCAGTGTGTGGAGGTAGTGGTAGTTTTCTATTAAACAATGCGAAAGGGGTGGGAGCAGACATTTTTATAACATCAGATTTTAAATATCATGAGTTCTTTACTGCTGAAAATGACATCATAATTGCAGATATAGGACACTACGAAAGCGAACAATTTACAAAGGAGTTAATTTATGACTTGCTTATCAATAATTTTAGTAAATTTGCCGTCCTGTTATCAAAAATTAATACAAACCCGATAAATTACCTATAAAATGGCAAAAAAGACAATTAGTATATCAGTTGAAGAAAAACTAAAAGCACTTTATGATTTACAATGTGTAGATTCAGAAATTGATCAATTAAGAGTTGTAAGAGGTGAGCTTCCTGTGGAAATTCAGGATTTAGAAGATGAAATAGCAAAATTAGAAACAAGATTAGAAAAATTTGAAGAAGAAAAGTCTATTTTAAAAGCAGATCAAAAAGCTAAAAAGGTAGCTATCAAAAATTCAGAAGAGTTAATTGTAAGGTATAAAAAACAATTAGAGAACATAAAAAATAACAGAGAGTTTACTTCACTTACAAAAGAATTAGAGTTTCAAGAATTAGAAATACAACTTTCTGATAAGAGAACAAATGAGATAAAGGCAAAAGTATTGATGAAAGATGAGGTAATAGCATCAACTACTGAAGATTTAAATGAAAATAAAGAAGACCTAGAAGGGAAAAAGTCTGAACTTGCTGAAATTACAGCAGAAACAGAAAAAGAAGAGAAAGTGTTGATAAAGAAATCAAAAAGTTCTCAAAAGAAAATTGATGATAGACTTTTATCTTCATACGAAAGAATTAGAGGTAGTGTAAGAAATGGACTTGCATTAGTGTCTGTTGATAGAGATGCTTGTGGAGGTTGTTTTAATAAAATTCCTCCACAAAGACAATTAGATATTAAATTACACAAAAAGATAATTGTTTGCGAACATTGCGGTAGAATATTAGTAGATTCTAATATCTTATCAGAACAAGAATAAAAAAGATTATAATTGATGTGAAAAAAGGAACTTCTTTAGAAGTTCCTTTTTTTATTAGTATCTGAATCCTAATGTAAATAGTAGATAATGTTTTTCAGAATTGACTGATGCGTGAGGTTCAGTATCTGGACTATACATTACGTAATCTCCTGATTTTTTTGAAAGAGTATAACTCATATCAAAGAAAGTTCCTCCAAAATCTATTCCTACACCAGCACTATAGTTTTCAGTTTCGTATTCTGGATTGTTTTTATATGGAGAACCATATAAAGCATACCCTGCTCTTAATTTAAACGGATGCAGATTTGCTTCTCCACCAACTCTTATGTTTGTTGCTTTAGTGTAGGTGTCATTAATTAGGTTGTTTTCTTCAGAGAAAGAATAATAATCAGAATACATTCTAGTAAACGAGTAATCTGTTTGCTCAATCTCCGCATTAATCATAAATTTGTTTTGTAAAATAGTAGAGAAACTTCCAATAAGTTTCCAAGGAGTAGTAATCTCATAACTAAAGTATCCATACGGGGAAGATTCTAAAAATTCATCTCCATTATCCCAATTTGTACTCACTGAAGTAGAATACTCTTCCTCCATAGAAATATAGGAAGGAGTATGAAAAGCTGCACCAATTTTAGTGTTACTTCCTACTCTCATAATAGATCCCAGTTTCAGATTTATACCACTACCATAAGCAATCAGGTCTTCTTTATAAAAAAAACTATTTAATCCAAATGTTGTATCCGAAAAATTACTTTCAGAATAAGTCTTTTTTTCAGAATAGTCTATTGTAGGAATCCCTATTGTAGCACCGAAATAAAAATTTTCCTGATAAGAACTTCCTAATGAAAAAACATATTCACCCATATCTCCTCTAGAACTTACTCTATCACTTTGTGTTTTCTCAGATAAAGGATTAATATGAGAAATATAATTTCCGTTATCAAATGCGTACCATCCGGTAGCAGTATCTACAAAATTATTCTCCAAGTCAATTAAGTCTGCCCAAAATGCAGGACCAGCTCCATAACTATTTAAATTATTTACAGTCACTCCATTTGCTTGATCTAATAATAAATCTGCAAGGGACGTAGTAGAATTTTTAGTCATTATTTCAATTCTGTTGTCATAACTAGCAAGTTGATTCCATCCAAATCCGATATTTATTCTTTTCCATTCTTCATCCATATTCTTAGCTGAGAAAACAAATCCAAAATTAGAAAGATTAGAGCCAAATTTATTATTGGTAGAATTATTTCCATTTAAAGAGGTGTTTGTTTCTGTCATAGAAAAACTAGGGGTAAAACTTAGTTCAGAATTTTGGTATAATGATATGCCGGCAGGATTATAACTTAATGTAGTAAAATCTCCGCCCAAAGCACCAAAGCTACCTCCCATAGAATTGAATTTTGCAGTGCCAAATATGTTCTGTTGGGAGTATCTTAGTGCATCTATTTCGTTTTGTGCACTTAGGTTGATGCTTAGTAATCCTATAAAAAGGATAAATATTTTCCTCATCTTGTTATTTTCTTGGTTTTACACTTCTTCCACCACCACTTGAGTTTCTGCTTCCTCCAGAAGAATTGTTCTTACTTCCAGAATTATATCTTCTGTTTGGAGTTGAAGTACTTTTGTTTGATTTATTGTAAGAACGGTTTGTTTTTGTTCTGGTATTACTTTTGTTTGAGTTGTTGTAAGAACGATTTGTTTTCGTTTTGGTATTATTTTTGTTTGTTGTGTTTTTCTTTATGGTATTAGTTTGAATAATATTAGTCTTAGTAGTGCTTTTCGTATTGTTGGTTTTAATTGTTGTTTTTGTATTGTTACTTTTACTTACATTATTATTTGTATTAGTTTTTACAGTATTAGTTGTTTTAGTGATATTAATTCTGTTGTTATTTGAATTATTATTTGTTTTTACAGAGGTAGACTGATTTTTTGAATTTATATTATTTGTGTTTAATCCTGTAGTTAAATGTTTCTTTCCTCCTCTTAAACTACCTCTGTGTCCAAACTCGCTATTACTTGAATTTGTGCTATAAGTATTTCCCCCATTATAATAATGCCCATGATAGTTGTTGTTGTAATGTCCTCCATAATAATATGGAGTGTAATAAGAAGAATAGTAATTATAATATGGGTCATAATAATTGTATCCTCCGTAATAATAAGGTGAATTCCATCCGTAACTATAGTATATACTTGTTCCGCAATGGTATGGATTACCTGTATACCAATAACTGTTTGTGTAATAATTTCCATAATAACCATAACTATTATAAGGTCTGTGGAATCTTCTTATTCTGCTAGTGTAATAGAAGTCATAATCATCTTCATAATAGTAGTTGTTAATTGTAGTGTTTTCGTCAGAACTAATAGTATCTACATCATTGTATTCCTGAACAATTACAATTGTTTTTTCTTCTACTACAGGAGTTGAAGTAAATTCATCAGATTTTAAGTAATTTGGATCAGAATAATTATAACTATTGTAAGTTGTAGTACAAGAACTGATAGAGATCAGTAAAACAGATAGGTAAAAAATAGTAGTTTTCATCTTTTCTTTTTTTAGTTTGACCAAAGTAAATAAAGATAGTTTAATTTATTAAATTTGCTATCTCATTTCTATTAACGAGAATTGCGAGATAAAATTACAATTTTTTAAATAAAAAATGGCAAAAAAACTAACATTAAGAGAAGAAGACTATTCTCAATGGTATAATGAATTGGTTCAATCTGCAGATTTAGCAGAAAATTCTGGTGTAAGAGGATGTATGGTAATAAAACCATATGGATTTGCAATATGGGAAAAAATGCAAGCAGAATTAGACAGAATGTTTAAAGAGACTGGACATGAAAATGCATATTTCCCTTTATTTATCCCGAAATCCTACTTTAGCAAAGAAGCTAGTCATGTTGATGGATTTGCAAAAGAATGTGCGGTTGTTACACACTATAGATTAAAAAATTCTGAAGATGGAAAAGAAATTGTTGTTGATCCTTCTGCAAAATTAGAGGAGGAATTAATTGTTCGTCCTACTTCAGAAACTATTATTTGGGACACCTACAGAAAGTGGATTCAGTCGTATAGAGATTTACCAATTTTAGTAAATCAGTGGGCAAATGTTGTTAGATGGGAGATGAGAACGCGTTTGTTTCTGAGAACTACAGAATTTTTATGGCAAGAAGGTCATACAGCACATGCAACTAAACAGGAAGCGATAGATGAGACTAAACAAATGGTAAATATCTACGCTAAATTTGCAGAAGATTTTATGGCAATGCCAGTAGTTATTGGTACAAAAACTGAAAGTGAAAGATTTGCAGGAGCATTAGAAACATATTGTATCGAATCTCTTATGCAAGATGGGAAAGCACTTCAAGCTGGAACATCTCACTTTTTAGGTCAGAATTTTGCTAAAGCATTTGATGTAAAATTTGCTACAAAAGAGGGCAAACAAGAATATGTTTGGGCTACTTCATGGGGTGTTTCCACCAGATTGATGGGAGCATTAATTATGACTCACTCTGATGACGCAGGATTGGTTCTTCCTCCAAAGTTAGCACCTTATCAGGTAGTAATTGTTCCAATTTATAAAGGTGAAGAACAATTAAATGCTGTTTCAGAAACTGCTTTAAAAGTTAAAAAGGAACTAGAATCATTAGGAGTCTCTGTTAAATTTGATAATAGAGATACACATAAGCCAGGATGGAAATTTGCTGAATATGAACTTAAGGGAGTTCCTATTCGTTTAGCTCTTGGGAATAGAGATTTAGAAAACGGAACTATAGAAGTTGCTAGAAGAGATACTATGGAGAAAGAAACTTTTCAGCTTTCAGATATTGGGAATAAAGTAGTTCATTTGTTAGATAAAATACAAGAGAATCTTTATACAAAAGCAAATACATTTCGGGAAGAGAGAACATATACTGCAAATAACTATGAGGAGTTTAAAAAGTACATTAAGATGGGAGGTTTTGTGTATGCACATTGGGATGGGTATTCTGAAACTGAAGAAAAAATAAAAGAAGAAACAAAAGCAACTATCAGATGCGTTCCCTCAGATTCTTTAGAGGAAGAGGGTGTTTGTATTTTTTCAGGTAACAAGTCAGAAAGAAAAGTACTTTTTGCAAAATCTTACTAATATGTCAGAAAATAAAAAGATATTAGAACTTCTTAAAACAAAATCTTCTACTAAGCAAGAAGTTTTCAGAGTTACTAAATCTGTTTTTTCTGAACTTTCAGATATTCTGAAAAAGAAAGCAGAGATCTTATCTGAGGAAATGAAAAAAGAGGATAAATTTGTTGAAGTAGATTTCAATTCAAAGGGAGATTTCGAATCACATCTTAAATTTTCTGGTGATAGGCTAATTTTTCATATGCATTCCAATGTGTTTGATTTTGCAAACTCTCATGAAATCCACAAAACTTCCTATGTAAAAGAGGATAAAATGAGGAGTTTCTGTGGAGTAATTCATATTTATAATTTTCTGAACGATTCGTTTAAATATAACAGAATAAATGATGTTGGTAATTTGGTTGCTAGAATCTTTATAAATAAAGATAAACATTTTTTTGTAGAAGGTGAGAAACAACTAGGGTTTCTATTTAATGATTTTGTAAATCAGAAGATAAACATTCAAACAATGGAGCAGATTATAGATGCGTCTATACTATTTTCTCTAAAGTTTGATTTAATTACACCGAATTTTCAGGATATTAATTTGGTAGATGTGCATCACTTACTAGATATGAATAATTCTCATAAACTAAGGACTTCAAAGTCTTTAGGATTTAAATTTTCTTTTGAAAACAAATAAATTATTTTTATTTGTGAAATAATAAAAAAAGTATACATTTGCAATCCAATTTTGGGTAAAACTGGCCCGGTCGTCTAGTGGTTAGGACGCATGGTTTTCATCCATGTAACCGGAGTTCGATTCTCCGTCGGGCTACATAATATAAATTAAAGAATATGGCAACTCATCAATCTGCAATTAAGAGAATTAGACAAACTGAAAAAAGAAGATTATTAAATAAGTATTTTCATAAGACTACTAGAAATGCTATAAAGAAACTTCAAGATATGAAAACTAAGAAGGAAGCTATAACTTTATTGTCTAAAGTTACATCTATGATAGATAAATTAACTAAAAGAAATATTATTCATAAGAATAAATCATCAAACTTAAAATCGAAATTGACAAAGCAAGTAAACGCAATGTCTTAATTTAGATTTACTTATTATTTAAGGAGAGGTCTATCATTTTTTGATAGACCTTTTTTTAGTTATAATCTTAATCATTTCTTAATAAACGTCTATCTTTGCAATATGAAAGAACAGAATTATAAAATGGTAGCTACTACCATGTCTGGACTAGAAGAAATTTTAGCAGAGGAGTTAAATACTTTAGGAGCTCAGAATATACATATATTAAATAGGGCAGTTGAATTTGTAGGAGATTTAGGTTTTATGTATAAAGCAAATTTGAATCTGAGAACAGCTATCAGAATTTTAAAACCAATTTTTGAATTTAAGGCAAGAAATGAAAAAGAGTTGTATAGAAAGATTTATGATTACAATTGGGAACAATATTTTGGTGTGGATGAAACTTTTGCAATTCAATCTTCTGGCGTTTCGGATGTTTTTTCTCATAGTAAATACACCGCTTTAAAAACAAAAGATGCTATTGCTGATAAATTTCGAGATAACTGTGGTAAACGACCAAATGTAGATGTAGAAGCTCCAAACGTTCAGATTAATGTTCATGTTCGTGGAAATAGTTTTGTAATTTCATTAGATAGTTCAGGATATTCATTGCATAAAAGAGGTTATAAAGTCGCTTCAGTTGACGCTCCTATTAATGAGGTTTTAGCAGCAGGTTTAATCTTGCTTTCAGATTGGAATCAGATTAGTAATTTTCATGATCCAATGTGCGGTTCAGGAACAATATTGGTGGAAGCGTCTATGATTGCTAATAATATTCCAGCGAATATTTTTCGAAAGAGATTTGGTTTTGAAGGATGGAAGAACTTTGATAATGAGCTTTGGGAGAAGATAAGGGATATTTCACTTGAAAAAGAAAAAGAATATTATGGAGTTGTTTCTGGGGCAGATAATTTTCAGAAGTCATTACGAGCATGTAGATCAAACATAAATAATGCTTTAATGAGAGATGATATCAAAATAAAGATGGAAGATTTTTTTGAATCTACTGCAGAACAAGGGTCACATGTAGTTTTTAACCCTCCTTATGGGGAAAGATTACGAATTGGTATAAATGAGTTTTATCAGAAAATAGGAGACACTCTTAAACATAATTATAAAGGATGTACGGTGTGGTTAATTTCTTCTGATATAGAGAACTTAAAAATGATAGGACTTAAACCTTCTAGAAAAATTAAAATATTTAATGGAAAATTAGAATGTAGGTTTGTCAGATTTGATATTTATGAAGGAAGTAAAAAAGCTTCCAAACAGATATAAAAAAAGGAGAACATTGTTCTCCTTTTTTTGAATGTATTTGCTGATAATTACTTATTTAAAAGTCTAAGAGCTTGTTTGACAGGGATTCTTTCTCCGTCTTTTTCAGCATAGATGAAAGCGTCTGTAAATCCATTTTGAGCAACTTCTGATTTTCTGAATTCAGCGTCTGTTAAAGAATTATATTCTCCCGCAATATATTTGTATAATATTCCCTTATCATGAACTTTATTTACTCTACCTATTGAAGATATTTTATTTTGTGTTTCTTCATTTAAATCTCCTTCCCAAACACCAATTTGTACAATAAATCTAATTTCAGAAATTATAATCTCTTCTTTAATGGTTTCTTTTTTCTCTTTCTTCTTTTTTGTTCTTTTATTTCTTTTTGTTTTATTTTTTCTTTCAGTTTTTATAGCATTATTAATATTTATTCTCTCTCCATTCTTAAATGTAACAATAAAAGCGTCATTAAATCCTCTAGCTTTCATCTCAGAATATTTAATAAGAGCATCTTGATGTTCTGTAAATGATCCAATATAATAATAAGTTCCTCCATTCCCTCTTATTGAAGTGACATTTAATCCTTCAAAGATATTATCAGAAAGTTCTTCTTTATAGAATCCTACCTGAACTCTGTAAATAACCTTCTCTTTATTATCGGCAATAGTTTCAGATTCTTCAGTGTTTTTAATACTATTAGAATCAGTATTATTTATAGAGTTTGTATTGTCCGTGTTATCTACAATAACCACTTCCTTATCTTCTTCCTCATCTTTCTCCTGAATAGGATAAACATAATAGGAAGTTTTTTCGTTCTCCATAACAATAATCTCAGTTTCTGATAATCTGTCCTTTACTTCAATATTCATTTGTCTATTCTCAGCATCATCTACAATTTCATAATCTCCAACACAATAAATAAATGTTCCGTCTTCTTGAGGAATACTTTCTAAGTCTTCATAACTTAGAAATTTGTTTTGTAGATATATTGGTATATCATCAGCAAATCTGCCAATTTGCACCTTATATCTTTTTCCTTTTGGAGGATCTATATTACTTTGATTATATTTATCATTGAAAGCATTTGCTTTAGCAATCAAATATTCATTAACTGTTTTGTAGTTATCTCTCTTAATTTCAGAATCGTTATAGAATTTAGCGTATTCTCTTGAGGCAGCGTCATATTCCGAATACATACTATGATATTCTTCATCTGTAAGTTGTATTCCTCTTTCATTTACAATCTCTCCTATTTTTGTATTTAGTTCTTCATCCATATAATTAGGTACTCCATCATTATCTCCATCAAAAGCACAACCAAATTCATCTACCTTTACTCCTCTTGGTGTGCTTGGACAATTATCAACAATATCAGCTATTCCATCTCGATCATGATCTTCAATATCCATAGCTTTAAAGTTAATATTTGTATAGTTTGACTCATCATAATCATTGTATTCATCAGGTTTTGGAGTAAATAAATCATAATGAATAGTAAAGTTTACTACAGTAAAATTATCGTTACTTTCTAAATCAGTTGCCTGATCAATATCAGCAAAGGATAAGTGATAATTCATTCCTACATCAAATCGGATTCTTTCAGAGACATCTAAAGCAATACCCATTCCTAATGGTACACTTACTCCAGATTCTTGAGATTTATTGGAGTTATTAATAGTTGTTCTGTAGTTCATCCATTGTGCCCCAAAAGTTGCAAATGGTGAAATCTTGGTATTTCTGGAAATATTTTTGAAAGTATAATTTAAATTGAAACCAATAGAATTAAGATCAGTTTCAAATTTCTCATCTTCAGAAGCTTCTTCATGTAATTTTGCATTCGATGAAAACAGGAATGAAAGATCTAGATCTTCAGAGAGATTTACCCTAATCCCAGTATTAATCCCCATATTTCCTAATAAATAATTTCCTTCAGGGCCTTTTATATCACCTAGAGAATTGTAATATCCAGAACCAATTGAAAACATAGGTTGAAAAGCATCTTTTGTAGGAACTTCATAGTTTCTGTTTTGTGCAAAAGACTGTGTGCATATAAATAAAGTAAGTAGTAAAAATATTTTCTTCATAATTAATAATTAGTTTTATACTAAGGCGTAAAAATACTAAAAAATCAGAAAACAAACTATTTCTTTTAGAAATTAGGTTTTAAACCATATTTAGTGTAGAAATCATTAATAGTAGTTAAGGCTTCATCAGATGTGTCTACTACTGAAAAAAGCTCTAGATCTTCAGGACTAATATTTTTTTCCTTTGATAACATTGTTTTTTTAATCCAGTCAATTAGCCCTTCCCAAAACGATTTGCCGACCAAGATAATTGGGATTTTTCCTATTTTCTTGGTTTGTATTAAAGTGATTGCTTCAAATAGTTCATCAAGTGTACCCACTCCACCTGGCAATACGATAAAACCTTGAGCGTATTTTATAAACATTACTTTTCTAACAAAGAAATAATCAAAATTTATTAGTTTATCACTGTCGATATATGGATTTGCAGATTGCTCGAAAGGAAGTTCAATATTTAATCCTACAGATTTTCCTTCTCCTCTTTTCGCTCCTCTATTTGCAGCTTCCATAATTCCAGGACCTCCTCCAGTAATTACTCCATATCCATTTTGTGTAAGCTTATATGCTATCTCTTCCGCTAATTTGTAATAAGGGTTTTCCTCAGTTGTTCTTGCAGAACCAAAGATAGAAACACAAGGTCCTATTTTTCCCATTGTATCAAATCCTTCAACAAATTCTGACATGATCTTAAATATTTGCCATGAATCTTTAGTTTTTATCTCATTCCAACTCTTCTGATCAAATGCTCTTCTAATTTTCTTCTCTTCTCTATTCATAATTCTTCTTTTAAGTACTTTGCAGTATAGCTAACCTTATTCTTTACGATTAATTCTGGTGTTCCGTTACAAATTATCCTACCTCCTTTTTCTCCTCCTTCAGGGCCAATATCAATAATATAATCTGCAGTTTTTACTACATCAAGATTGTGTTCAATAATAATTACTGTATTTCCTTGTTCTACTAGAACATTGATAACCTTTAAAAGAATCTTTATATCTTCAAAATGTAATCCAGTAGTTGGTTCATCTAAAATATAAAGTGTATTCCCAGTACTTCTTTTTGATAGTTCAGACGCTAGTTTTACTCTTTGAGCCTCACCTCCAGATAGAGTAGTAGCTGATTGTCCTAATCGGACATATCCCAAACCAACATCTTGTAAGGTTTTTATTTTCCGGTGTATTAAAGGAATTTTTTCAAAGAAACTCGCAGCATGATTTATTGTCATATCCAAAACATCAGAAATTGATTTCCCTTTATATCTGATTTCTAAAGTTTCTCTATTATATCTTTTACCATTACAATTTTCACAATGTATCAATACATCAGGCAGGAAATTCATTTCTATAGTTTTCATTCCACCACCTTTACACTCTTCACATCTACCACTACTCACATTAAAAGAAAACCTACCAGATTTATATCCTCTAATTTTCGCTTCTGGTAATGAAGTGTAAAGATTTCTGATTTGAGAGAAAACATTACTGTAAGTAGCAGGATTTGATCTAGGTGATCTTCCAATTGGGGATTGATCAACTTCAATCACTTTATCAATGTTTTCAATTCCAATAATTTTATTATGTGGAAGAGGTTCTTGTACACTTCTGAAGAAATATTTATTCAGAATAGGATAGAGGGTTTTATTAATTAGACTTGATTTTCCACTTCCAGAAACTCCAGTAATACAACAAAGAGTTCCTAAAGGAATTTCCAAATCTACATTTTTTAAATTATTACCTTTTGCTCCCTTTAGAATAAGTTTCTTTCCATTTCCTTTTCTTCTTTTATTTGGGATTTCAATTTTTCGTTTTCCGCTAATATATTCTGCAGTAGAATTCTTCCCTTTTATAAATTGTTTAGATGTTCCTGAGAAAGTTATTTCTCCACCATGATCTCCAGCATTAGGACCTAAATCAACTACATAATCAGATTCTACAATCATCTCTTTATCATGCTCTACAACAATTACAGAATTACCAACATCTCTTAATTCTTTTAAGGATTTTATCAATTTCTGGTTATCTCTTTGATGTAGCCCAATACTTGGTTCATCTAGTATATATAATACATTTGTAAGCTGTGATCCGATTTGAGTAGCTAATCTGATTCTCTGAGACTCTCCTCCAGATAATGTTTTTGAACTTCTGTTTAATGTAAGATAATCTAAACCTACATCTAATATAAATTTAGTTCTTTTTTCTAATTCTTTTAATATTTGAGAAGCAATCTTATTTTGTTTTTTATTTAATTTTTTTTTCACAGAAGTTACCCACAAATAAAAATGAGAAATATCCATTATGCTTAATTCTTTAATATTTTTTTCTCCAACTTTATAACTTGTTGATTCTTTATTTAATCTACTACCTCCGCAACTTTCACAATGATATTCGCTCATGTACTTGTTAGCCCATCTAGCAATTGACTTTACATAAGATAATTTTGATTGATCTTCAATAAAATTAATTATTCCATCAAACTGAATTTTATATTCTTTTGAAATTCCGGCACTTTTTAGTTTTACTGAGAAGTTTTCTTGCATTCCGTATAAGATTGCATTCATTCCTTCTTTCTTTATTTCTTTTATTGGAGTAGTTAAATCAAAATTATATTTTTTGCCGATTGCTTCAATTTGTTTTAAAAACCACTTTGAGTTTTGTCCTTCAATTGATGCAATCGCTCCTCTATTAATACTTAGTTTATCATCAGGAATTATTTTTTTAATATCTGATTTTTTATGAAAACCTAAACCATTACAACCTTGACAGGCTCCTTTTGGAGAATTGAAAGAGAAATTATTTGGTTCCGGATTTTTGTAAGCAATTCCAGTAGTAGGACACATTAGATTTTTACTGAAATATCTGATTTCATTCGTGTCATGATTTAGAACCATCATTACACCATCCCCATCTTTTAAAGCAGTTTTTATGGATGAAATAATTCGGTTATTATTTTCTTTTGTAACTTTTAACCTATCAATTACAATTTCTATATCATGTGTTACATATCTATCCAATTTCATTCCAGGAATAATATCTCGAATCTCTCCATCAATTCTTACTTTTACATAACCTTTTTTCAGTATCTTTCGGAGTAAATCTCTATAATGTCCTTTTCTAGAACGAATAATAGGAGAGAGGATATTTATCTTTTTGTTTTTAAAATCTTTCTGAATGAGCTTAACAATTTGTTCATCAGTATATCTCACCATTTTTTCTCCGGTATTATAGGAGTAAGCAATTCCTGCTCTCGAAAAAAGCAATCTTAGATAATCGTATATTTCAGTAATTGTACCAACAGTAGATCTTGGGTTCCTGTTAGTAGTTTTTTGTTCAATAGATACAACCGGACTCAGTCCAGTGATTTTGTCTACATCAGGTCTTTCCGTATTTCCTAAGAATTGTCTGGCATAGGCGTTAAAAGTTTCTAAGTAGCGCCTTTGTCCTTCTGCGTGAATGGTGTCAAAAGCTAGTGATGATTTTCCACTACCACTTTTTCCAGTAAATACAACTAACTTATTTCTAGGAAAAGAAAGGTCAATATTTTTCAGATTATGTACTCTAGCTCCAATAACTTCTATTTCCCCCTCTTTCATCTAGTTCTTTTCCAACTTGAAGATATTGATTTCATGTTCTTTTGGAATAATAATTGTATAGGTTTTTTCAGATTTATTTGTAAGTTTCTTGTCTCTGATCCAAGGGTTAAATTGTTTCAGAATTTTATAATTTATTCCTAAACTATCAGAATAAGCAAATAAATCAACATTCTTCTCCGAGAGTGATACAGTTTCTGTTTCAATTTTTTTATATAAATCTTGATCTCTTAATACAAAACCGTATTTACTTTTATTTTCAAAAATTTCCTTAATAGCTAATAATCTGAAAACATATCTAGAAGTTTCCATTGGCAGATATAGATTATAATAGTTGTTGGAATTTTGTTCTGTAGCTCTTCTTTGTAATCCATTCATCCCAACATTGTAGGAGGCTGCTGCCATTGTCCAACTGCCAAACTTATTGTAAGCATCTTGTAAATAATCACATGCAGATTGTGTAGATATTTCTAAGTTATACCTCTCATCAACCTCTGTGTTTACTTCCATTCCTCTGTCTTTTGCGGTTCCTTTCATGAATTGCCAAAAACCAGTAGCACCAGCTGGAGACACAACATTTTCTAGTCCACTTTCTATTATTGCTAAATATTTAAAGTCATTAGGAATATTGTTTTTTTCTAGGATAGACTCAATAATTGGAAAATACTTATTCGCCCTTTTAAAATAGAAAATAGTGTTAGATTGCCAATACACATTCTTGTGAATTTCTTTATCATACCTTTCCCAAATATCTGCTGCATAAAGGGGGGTATATTCCTCAGCAAAACCTACTGAATCAGGAGTAGTAAGCGTATAGCTTCTGAAATAAGAATTAAATTCTTTCTGATGAATGTTATCTTTTATATCCTCTGTATTTTTCTCTGTGTTAAGGAAATTAAAAGAAACAAGCGCAATTATTAACAATGTAAACAATAAGACTAGTCTCTTTTTCATTAGAATAGACTTTTAAAATTAGTAAATAGTGCAGAATTCTGATCTTTTTCAGATATAATTGGATTCTTTATTTTCCAATCAATATTTAAATCAGTATCGTTCCACATTAATGACCCCTCAGATTCTTTGTTATAAACACCACTACATTTGTACGAAAATATTGTGTTATTTTCTAAAGTTGAAAATCCGTGAGCAAAACCGGGAGGAATCCAAAACATAGTTTTATTTTCTTCAGACAGATGTACAGAAACATGTTTTCCATAAGTAGGAGAGTTTTTCCTGATATCAACTGCTACATCTAACACAGAACCCTTTAATACACGAACAAGTTTTCCTTGTGCAAATGGTGGATTCTGAAAGTGTAACCCTCTTACTACACCTTTTGAAGACAACGACTCATTATCTTGAACAAAATTAATATCTAATCCTACATTTTGAAATGCATCTTTGCTCCAACTTTCAAAAAAGTACCCTCTTTCGTCTTCAAAAACTCTTGGTTCTATTATTAAAAGTCCTTCAATTTCTGTTTTAATTATTTTCATTTCTATAAAATTATGCAAGTTTCAAATATATAAAATCAATTTTAATTCTAATACTTAAAAAGAAAAATAAATGTATATTTTATCAATATTTGAGGTAGAGCTTTTAGGAATTTATTAGAAATCTATTCCAAATAATAAGAGTCTGATTTTAAATTATATTGAAATTCAGGAACATTTATATTATTTTGTAGATATAATGATCTCTCGTTATCAATAAATTTATTTAATTCTTTTTTGCTTTTCTCCTCCATATTTAATAATATTTTTTCTGATTTAGATATTGGTAGTATTTGATATCTTTTTCTGTCATCTTTATTGTGTAACCATACCCAATGTAAATGATATCCAATATTTTTAAACTTAACCTCTCCTGTAGAGTCTCTATATAATGAGAATTGCAATGAGGATCCTCCATCAGTATGTTCCATATTATTCATAGTTGATACTCTTTGATTACTTATTATATTTCCTAAAGACCAAATAATAATTCTCTCATTATTCAAACTATCTTTTCTGTATTCAGCAGGTTGAACCCAATGAGGATGTCCACCAATTACTATATCAGCCCCATTTGATAATAACCATTCTCCCCATTTTTTTTGATATTCATCTGGAAATGATCGGTATTCTCCTCCCCAATGAGTTATTACAATAATTTTATCAATATTTGAATCTCTTGCAATCTGAATATCCTGTAATATAATCTCTTCATCAATCATATTTACAATATTAGGATGCTTGGTGTCTAATCCATTTGTCCCGTAAGTGTAGTTTAATAATGCAACTTTTATCCCTTTTTTTTCAATTATCAGGGGATAATTATTTATTCTTTCAATTGAATCTTTATATGTTCCAAGATGCATGAATTTTAATGAATCAAGAACATTAATTGTTCTGACTAATCCATCTGAACCACAATCATTACTATGATTATTAGCTGTAGTTAAAACATCAAATCCAGCATTTTGAATTGCAACAGCATATTCATCAGGAGAAGAAAACCTTGGATACCCATCATATGGCTTTCCAGCTAGAGTGACTTCTAAATTAGCAATTGCAAAATCAACATTTTGTATTAATGAATTTGTATAATCAAAGTAATGTCCATAGTCATAATTCCCAACAGAATCTTTTGCTGCTTTTATTTGAGGGCTGTGTTGCATAAAATCTCCCATAAAAAGAAAACTAATTTCTTCATCTGTTTCAACGAGAAGTGTAGAATCTATGATTTGTATTATAATTGAGGATTCTTTCTTATTATTTGTTGCCTGACATGAGATATTAAAACAACTAATAAATAATAATAATAATAAAAGTAAAGGTATTCTACAAGAAAGGAATAGGTTCTCGTTCATGATTTATCTCACATATGAATCACTTCATCATAAGCATCAGCAACAGCTTCCATAACCGCTTCACTCATTGTTGGGTGAGGATGGATAGATTTCAACACCTCATGTCCAGTAGTTTCTAGTTTACGAGCAACCACTGCTTCAGCAATCATTTCCGTAACATTGTATCCTATCATATGACAACCTAACCATTCACCATATTTTGCATCAAAAATAACTTTTACAAAACCATCTTTATGTCCAGCAGCAGATGCTTTCCCTGAAGCTGTAAATGGAAATTTCCCTACTTTAATTTCATGTCCTGCTTCTTTGGCAGCATCTTCAGTAAGTCCAACTGAAGCAATTTCTGGACTACAGTAAGTACATCCGGGAATATTCCCATAATCAATTGGTTCAGGACTCTGTCCAGCAATTTTTTCAATACATGTAATTCCTTCAGCAGATGCAACATGAGCTAAAGCTTGTGTTGGTAATACATCTCCAATTGCATAGTATCCTGATATATTTGTATTATAGTAATCATTAACTATAATTTTTCCTTTTTCTGTTTTAATCCCTACTTCTTCCAATCCAATATTCTCAATATTTGCAGCAATACCAACAGCTGAAAGAACTACATCACATTCTATAGTTTCTTCTCCTTTTTTAGTTTTTATAAGTACTTTACAACCTGTACCATCAGTGTCAACTTTTTCAACTGATGAGTTAGTCATTACTTTAATTCCTGATTTTTTGAATGATCTTTGTAATTGCTTAGAAATATCAATATCTTCAACAGGTACAATATTTGGCATAAATTCAACAATTGTAACATCAGTTCCCATAGAGTTATAGAAATAAGCGAATTCTACTCCAATAGCTCCCGATCCAACAATAACCATTTTTTTAGGTGCAGTCGGCAAGATAAGAGCTTCTCTATATCCGATAACTTTTTTTCCATCTTGTTGTAGATTAGGTAATTCTCTACTTCTAGCTCCAGTTGCAATTATAATATGTTTTGCTGAATAATCAGTTGATGTGCCATCTGCAGTTACAGAAACTTTATTGCCTTTTTTCACTTTCCCGTATCCATTAATTACATCAACTTTATTTTTCTTTAATAGGTAATCAATTCCTTTACTCATTCCATCAGCAACATCACGACTTCTTTTTATAATATTAGTAAAATCTGCATTTGCATCTTTTACAGTAATTCCATAATCCTCAGCATGATTTATGTATTCAAATACTTGCGCTGATTTTAATAGTGCTTTTGTAGGAATACATCCCCAATTAAGACAGATTCCTCCAAGACTTTCTTTTTCTACAACAGCAGTTTTTAGTCCTAATTGTGAAGCTCTTATTGCAGTTACATATCCTGCAGGTCCACTTCCTAAAATGATAACATCATAATTCATATCTGTAATTTTATTTTTTTATTCTTTCATTTAAGACTGCAATATTACTTAAAACATTTCGTACTGAAATATCATACATACAACTTTTTTCTCTCTTACAAGAATTACCAAAATAGCAGTCGCATCCGCCTGTAGGTTCAATAATTATTCCTCTCCCATATAGTTCAAACTCATGAACATTAAAGATATTATGAAAGAGCATCAATTGTTTTTTTAATGCAATAGAAATATGCATCATCATACTTACTGGAGATACAATGATGTCCGTATTATTTGTTATTGCAATAAACTCTTCTAAAGAGAACGTTCCTAAATAGGTTGCGTTAGTTTCCTTTTCATAATATCTATTCATTTCATCTTCATCCGGACCACCCATTAGTAAGCAGAAATAACCCTTATTTTCTAGACTATTGATAAGTTCTATCCAATATTCTTTAGGCCAGTTTCGTGTTTTCCATCTATTTCCACAACCTGTATTTAATCCAATAATAGTTTTGTTACCAGTCATTGCAACTAACTTATCTTTCCATTTATCACTCAAATTTTGATTGAGGTTTATCTTATATTCCTCTTCATTAAAATCAAAATGACAGATTTCAAATATCTCTTCCAAATAGTTCTTTGTATTTTTCTTTGAAATATGATCAAAAAGACCTGTAATTAATTTATGTTCTGCTTTATCAGTTGCAGTATTAATATGACCATCTTTCCATAGAAAACCAAATTTTTCTTTAGAATTTACAAGAGAAAGTAGCATACACGCTTCCTTGTCTTTATCTAAATTTATCGCAATATCGAATTCTTGATTTGATAAATTAGAAACAGAAGATGCGTCCCATTTATATATTGTATCTATCTCATTATTAGGAAGTACTTCAGGAGTGTGTGTAATCCAAGAAAAATGACAGTTATTATATTCTTTTTTATACTTTTCTAATAGAGGTGTGGTTCTGATAACATCACCAATTGCTCCTAATTTTATAAATAATATTTTGGTTGACTGTGTTTGTGTTTTATGTGTTTCTTCTTCCAAATTCTGATTGGAGAAATTACAAATTTTAAAGATTTCTTGTAATAATAATTTCTTGGTATTTAAATGGATAATAGAAGATATATCTTGAATATAATGAGAGCAATTATCACACTGTACATCAAACTCCTTGTTTGCTTTACAGGGTATATGCCCTTCAAAGTGACTGCAATCATATTTTACATCTTCTTTTTGCATTTGTCTTATCTTTTGATGCAAATATAGTAAAAATGAAGCAGCATATTTTATCAATTTTCTTGCGTATAAAATGATATATTTGCATCTTAAATTTTAGAAATGATTAATTACACTATAAGTTATTCTCACCCTCACCGTCATTTTGTAGATTTTCAATTTTCTACAAAAACTCTAGGAAAAGAGACAATGCAGTTTCAACTTCCTGCATGGAGACCAGGTAGGTATGAGCTTGCTGATTTTGCTCAAAACATACAGAAGTGGGCTGCTTTTGATCAAGATAATAATCGTCTATCATTTAAGAAAATTACAAAAGATTTATGGGAGGTAGAAACTAAAGGGATAGAAGAAATAACAGTTGTGTATAATTTTTATTCGAATCAGTTAGATGCTGGCGCTTGTTATTTGGATGAACATCAACTTTATTTAAATCCTGTACACTGTATGTTCTATATTGTAGATAGAATAGAGGAAGATTATAGTATTGAATTAGATATTCCTGAAAATTATGAGATCGCTTCTTCCATGAAAAAAGATGGAAATACACTTACCGTAAAAGGTTATGATTTACTTTCAGAATCACCAATTATATGTTCAGATTCACTTCAACACGATACTTATGATGTTGATGGTATTATATTTCATTTATGGTTTCAAGGAGAGTGTAAACCAGATTGGAAAAAACTAAAAAAAAACTTTACTGCTTTTACAAAAAGTCAAATAAAACACTTTGGAGGATTTCCAGTTGATGAATATCACTACTTTTTCCAGATTACTCCTTACAGAAGTTATCATGGGGTGGAACACACCAAGAATACTGTCTTGCTTTTAGGTCCTGGAAACGAAATAATGGATAAAAGATATGAAGATCTATTGGGAGTTTGTTCTCATGAATTGTACCATACTTGGAACATAAAAGCAATTAGGCCAGTAGAAATGTATCCTTACGATTATACAAAAGAAAATTATTTCCGAACAGGATTTGTTGCGGAAGGAGTAACTACTTATATGGGAGATATAATGTTGTATAATTCTGGAGTCTTTAATTGGGAGGAGTTTGTGAAAACTCAGAATCAGAATTTGGCAAGACATTTGATGAATTATGGAAGATATAATTTATCGGTTGCCGATAGTGGTTTTGATAATTGGTTGGATGGTTACAAATTAGGTTCTCCAGATAGAAAAACATCTATTTATCCAGATGCTGCACTTTGCATGATGATGATAGATTTAGAAATTATCAGAAATACGGAAGGAAAAGAAAGTTTACACTTGGTAATGAAAGAGTTGTATGAAGAATTTGCTCTTCAAGGAAAAGGATATTCGGAAGATGATTTTAGAAATATATGCGTAAAATTTGGAGGATTGAGAGTTGCTGAGGTTTTTGAAAATCATATTTATGGAACTGAGGATTATATTCCTACACTTAAAACAGCTTTAGAAGTTGTAGGAATTGAACTGAAAGAAAAGAAGAACCCAAACTTATCTGCTCAGTATTTTGGATTTATAGATGTAAAAGAAGACGGAAAAGTAATCATAAAGAAGGTAGAACCAAATTCTGTAACGGATAAAAACGGAATTGCTCCTGAAGATGAAATTATCAAAGTAAATGGAGAGAAAATAGAAGGAAAGCTTACAGAAATTTTGAAAGACTGTAAAGATGAGGTTACTTTTACTGTCAAAAAGAAATTCTCAGAAAAAGCAATACCTTTAGCTATTGGAAATCATTATCAGTTATTAGAATTCGTAAAGAAAGAAGATGCTACAGAAGAACAATTAATACTAAGAAAAGTTTGGAGCAATAATTAAAATGAAAAAGATAAAAATGCATAAAGGAAGAAAATATAGTATCTGTTCATGCGGACTGAGTAATATACTACCTTTATGTGACAATGCTCATAGGGAATATAATGAGAAGAATAAAACAAATTATAAATCAGTTAAGATAGTATCTAAAGAAACAACAGAAATAAATATAAATTCCTCTAAATGGGAAGAATAATGAGAAAAGTTACTTTACATAATAAAACCTTTGAAGTATTTATTTCGGATACTGAAATTGCAGAAATAGTTCATTCTATATCTAATCAGATTAATAATAGTGGAGTAAAAGACCCACTTTTTATTGCTGTAATGAATGGAGCTTTTTTGTTTGCTGCAGATGTAATGAGAAAGATTACTATTTCTAATGCGGAGATTTCATTCATCAAATTATCATCATATGAGGGAACAGAAACTACAGGAAAAGTAGATGAACTAATAGGAGTCAGTGATGATATAAGTGGTAGAAATATAATTGTTCTGGAAGATATTATTGATACGGGTATTACATTAGAAAAAATAATATCGTTACTTAAAAAAGAAGAAGTGGCAGATATTAAAGTTGCTACATTACTCTTTAAGCCTGACGCTTATACAAAAGATATTCATATCGACTTTATTGGAAAATCAATTCCTAATGATTTTGTTGTTGGTTATGGATTAGATTTTGATGAAATTGGTCGTAATTTGCCACATATTTATAAACTTAAAAATTAGAACATGTTAAATTTAGTATTATTTGGACCTCCAGGTGCTGGTAAAGGAACACAATCTAACTTATTAATTGATAAATACAATTTAGTACATTTATCTACTGGTGATATTCTAAGAGGAGAAATTGCTGAAGGAACTGAATTAGGATTAGAGGCAAAAGCATTGATGGATAGAGGCGACCTAGTTCCTGATGAGGTAGTTATTGGAATGATATCTTCTAAATTAGATAACAACCCAAATGCAGATGGCTTTATTTTTGATGGTTTTCCTAGAACATCTGCGCAAGCTACTACCTTAGATAATCTGTTATCAGAAAAAGGAACTTCAATTTCAGCAATGCTTTCTTTAAAAGTAGAAGATGAGGAATTAATAAGAAGATTACTTTCAAGAGGAGAAATCTCAGGCAGAGCAGACGACCAAGACGAGAATATTATTGCAAATCGTATTAATGAGTATAATAACAAAACAGCTCCATTAAAGGAGTATTATTCTGCACAGAATAAACTTTCAGAAATTGAAGGTGATGGTACCGTAGAAGATATTGCAGAAAAACTTAATGATGTGATTGATACTTTATAATGAGAGTAAAGAATTCCAATTTTGTTGATTATGTAAAAATATTTTGCCGTTCTGGGAAGGGGGGTGCTGGTTCTGCTCATTTTTTGAGAGATAAAACTACTGCAAAAGGTGGTCCTGATGGTGGTGATGGTGGAAAAGGAGGACATATAATACTTAGAGGGAATGAACAAATGTGGACACTTTTGCATTTACGATATAAGAAACATATTTTTGCAGAACATGGAGGATCTGGAAGTGGAAATCACAGACATGGAAAAGATGGTGAAAGTCAAATTATTGAAGTTCCATTAGGTACTATTGCTAAAGATGCAGAAACAGGAGAGGTGCTTTGTGAAATCACTAAAGATGGAGAGGAATTTGTAATGGTTGAAGGAGGAATGGGAGGTAGAGGAAATTCTCATTTTAAATCTCCTACTAATCAGTCTCCAAGACATGCACAGCCTGGAGTTGATGTTATAGAAGGTTGGTTCATTCTTGAGTTAAAAGTATTGGCTGATGTTGGATTAGTGGGTTTCCCAAATGCTGGAAAATCTACTTTACTTTCAGTTGTTTCTGCTGCAAAACCTGAAATTGCAGACTATCCTTTTACTACTTTAGTTCCTAATTTAGGAATTGTTTCATATCGTGATCATAGATCCTTTATTATGGCGGATATTCCTGGTATTATTGAGGGTGCTGCAGAAGGAAAAGGATTAGGATTGAGGTTTTTACGTCATATTGAAAGAAACTCAACTTTACTTTTTATGGTTCCAGGAGATGCGGATGATATTGCAAAGGAATATGAAATATTGTTAGGAGAATTGCAAAAATACAATCCAGAGTTATTAGATAAAGATAGAATACTTGCAATTAGTAAATCTGACATGTTAGATGATGAGTTGAAGGAAGAAATATCAAAAGATTTGCCTAAAGATATTCCTTCATTATTTATTTCATCAGTTGCGCAACAAGGGCTTACAGAACTTAAGGATATAATCTGGAAAAAACTTAATCAGTAATGGAAACACTGCAGAAAATAGATGAATATTTTTTCAGATTAATTAATTCTGCAGGATGGGAGGATATGGATGGAATAATGATTCTGATCTCTTCCAAATGGTTTTGGGTTCCACTTTATCTTTACATTATTTATTTAATATATAAACGATTCTCAGATCAATTCATTAAAATATTATTAGCATTAGGGTTGCTAATTTTTATAGCAGATTTTGGTAGTGTTTATTTATTTAAAGAATTATTTGAAAGATCCAGACCGTGCCATTTTTTAGAAGGGATAAGAGTAGTAGATGGTTGCGGAGGACCTTTTGGTTTTATTTCTTCACATGCTTCTATTTCTTTTTCTCTTGCTTTTTTTATCTCCTTAATTTTTAGAAATTTATGGGGATTTGTTCATCTATTTTCCTGGGCAGTACTGATTGGTTTTAGCAGGGTTTATTTAGGAGTTCATTATCCTTTTGATATTTTGGGAGGTATGTTTTGGGGACTATTTGTAAGTTTGCTAGTATATTATATTTATAGAATGAAAATTAAGGATTTTGACTTCTTGTGGTTTGGGTGGTTAGTGTTAGTATGTATTTGGAATCTTGTTTGGCCTGAAGTACCACCAATTGCAGATGTGCTAGTTGCTGTAGTTTTATCATTAGGAGTTATTACAATTAAAAATAGGAAGAAATGAAAAAACTACTAATCTTATTAACTATCCTTTTTACAGGATTAAAAACATATTCTCAAGAACAACCAAAATTGGTTGTTGGTATTGTAGTTGATCAAATGCGATACGATTACATCTACCGTTTTTGGAACGACCTTGGAGATGATGGTTTTAAAAGATTAGTAAATGAAGGACATTTCTTTAGAAATGCGCAATTTGGGTATGTCCCAACTTATACGGGTCCCGGTCATGCTAGTATTTATACAGGAACAACACCTTCAGTACATGGAATAATAGCAAACGATTGGTACGATAAAAACTCTGGAGATTATATCTATTGTGCAGGGGATGGCGATATGCATACAGTTTGTAATTGCGAACAAAAAAATGTAGATGTAGTTTCTACAGATGGAAAGATGTCCCCTCATCATATGTTAACTACTACATTCGGGGACGAGTTAAAATTATTCAGTGATGAAAGTAGAGTGATTGGTATTTCCTTAAAAGATAGAGGAGCTATATTACCTGCCGGGCATGCAGCAAATGCAGCTTATTGGATGGATAGCGAAGGAAAGTGGATTACGTCTTCTTTTTATATGAATAATCTTCCAGATTATGTAGAGAAAATAAATGATAATAATCCATCACAAAATTATCTAAAAGGTGTTTGGTCTGTAAAGGGAGAATTTTCTCATAATCTTGATAATTTACTACTAACTTCAGGAAAAAGTGCAATTAAAAAGACTCCTTTCGGAAATAGTATTTTAAAAGATCTAGCAATAGAAATTATAAAAGAAGAAAAATTAGGGCAAGGAGACAATACTGATGTAATAACTATCAGCTTCTCTTCTACTGATTATATTGGTCATCAATACGGCCCACATGCTCCAGAGATAAAAGACACTTACATTAGACTAGACCAAGATATTTCTGATATTTTAAAAACTGTAGAGAAAAACATTGGATATGAGAATACTGTTCTTTTTATAACTGCTGATCATGGTGTGGTTTCTGAACCGAAAGAGCTTTTAGAAAGAAATATTCCTTCAGGATATTTTGATGGTTCTATAATGAAAACAGAATTATCTACTCATCTAAAATCTGTTTATGGAGAAGGAGATTGGATCAAGAATTATTCCAATAATCATTTGTTTTTAAATCATGATTTGATTGTAGAAAAGAATATTAATTTGGAAGAAATACAAAGAAAATGCGCACAATTTTTCTTAAAGTATGAGTGGGTGAAAAACACTTATACTTCTACTCAGTTAAATGAAAATGAATATCAAAATTCATTTCATTCCTTAGTACAAAGAGGTTATAATCAAAAAAGATCTGGAGATGTAATAGTAAGTTTACAAACTGGTTGGTTAAAATCTCACTGGAAAGGTGGAGGTACAACTCATGGTTCTTCTTATAGTTACGATACACATGTTCCTCTAATTTTCTGGGGAGGTGCGATTCCTCAAGGACAAACAGACAGAAAAGTTAATATCCGTGATATTGCTCCAACAATTTCTACAATTTTAGGAACTGCATATCCTAATGGCTGTACAGGAAATCCTTTACCAGAAGTAACTGAGTGAAAGAAATAAAAGCAGATAATTACTCTATTTGGATAGGAGAAAATTCTATCTCTAAATTAGATGTTTCTAAATATTCTAAAATTGGAATTTTAGTAGATGAAAACACAAAAGAGTTTTGTCTTCCATTATTGTCTGAGATTAAAAAATCTGTAATAATTGAAATAAAATCAGGAGAACAAAATAAGAATATAGATACTTGTAATCTTATTTGGAATCAACTTACAAAGAATAGTTTTGATAGAGATTCACTATTGATAAATTTAGGAGGTGGTGTAATTGGAGATATGGGTGGATTTTGTGCGTCCACCTACAAAAGAGGAATAGATTTTATTCAAATCCCTACATCTTTACTTGCAATGGTTGATGCATCAGTTGGAGGTAAGTTAGGTATTGATTTTAATGGTCTTAAAAATCAAGTAGGACTCTTTTCAAATCCAAAAACAGTAATTATAAATCCTAAATTTTTAGAAACACTATCAGAAAATGAGTTGAAATCAGGATTTGCAGAAGTTGTAAAGCATGTGCTTATTACAGATAAGTATTCCTGGAATCATCTAAAAAATACTCCTTTCCAAGACTTAGATTGGGAAGAGATTATAGAAAGTTCAGTTCAAATAAAAAATAAAATAGTTATGTCCGATCCTAAAGAAAAAGGAGAAAGAAAAAAACTTAATTTCGGGCATACTTTCGGACATGCAATTGAAAGTTATTATCTGCAAAAAGGAACCCCAATTTTACATGGAGAAGCAATTTTTATGGGAATAATTTTAGAATCTGAACTTTCCAGTTTATCAGTTTCAGAGAAAAATGATATAAAAAATTATATTCTTAGTAATTTCAGTTTGCCTTACACTCCTTCAAAATCTAATCTTTTAAATTTCTTAAGAAACGATAAGAAGAACTTTGAGGGAAAAATCAATTTTTCTTTGTTAGAAGGAATAGGAAATTGCACGATAAACAATTTGTTTTCAGAAGATGAATTATAAAATTTCACATCCTACAAAAGTAGTTGAATGTGAGATTAATTTACCTTCATCAAAAAGTATTTCAAATCGATTATTAATTATTCAAGCTCTCTGTATGGAGAATTTTAAAATTGAAAATCTTTCAATTTCTGACGACACAATAAATTTGCAAAAAGCTATTTCTTCCAAAGAAAATACAATTAATATCGGAGATGCAGGTACTTCTTTCCGATTCTTAACTTCTTATTTATCTATTCAAAAAGGGCAGGAATTTATATTGACTGGTTCAGATAGAATGAAAGAAAGACCAATAAAAGAACTTGTTTCTGTTTTGCGAAAAATGGGAGCAAAAATTGAATACTTGAAGAATGAAGGATTTCCTCCACTAAAAATAATTGGAACTGATTTAGAAGGAGGTAAAATTGAAATTGATGGAGGAATAAGTTCTCAATTTATTACATCAATTTTATTAATTGCTCCAACATTTCAAAACGGCATTAATCTTGAAATTGTGGGAGAGTTAGTGTCTAATCCTTATGTAGAGATGACTCTGAAACTAATGAAGGAATTTGGAATAGAATCAGATTGGACTAATAATATTATTACTATTAATCATCAGAAATACATACCTAAAGACTATACTGTAGAAGCAGATTGGTCTGCAGCGTCTTTTTGGTTTGAGATTGCATCTTTATCTAAGAGATGCAATATTAGACTTAATGGATTACAACAAAATTCTATTCAAGGTGACAAGAGATCTATTGAAATATTTAACAATTTAGGAGTTGATTCTATATTTGAAAATGAAAAATTAATTTTAACAAAAAATCAAACTATTTCTCCTTTTCAAACATATAATTTAATTGAAACACCTGATTTATATCAGCCATTAAGATGCACATTATTTTCAAAAAACATTAAAGCTGATTTTTCAGGAATCCAGACCCTAAAAGATAAAGAAACTGATAGAATTATTTCGGTAGAAACTGAATTAAACAAACTAAATTCCATAAAAATTATTGATACTCACAATGACCACAGAATGGCAATGAGTTTTGCTCCACTTTGTTTAGAATTTGGGAAGTTGCAAATAAATGATGTAGAAGTTGTGAGTAAATCTTATCCTGATTTCTGGGAAGATTTGAAAAAAGCTGGGTTTACAATATCTCTTTTATCTGACTAAGACACGAAATTTCGAAAGCAACCTTTTCTTTATGCTCTTTCTTTTCAGGATTAAAATATATTCCTTTCATACCAAAATTTTGACAGGCTAAAATATCAACCACCAAATCATCTCCTATATAAACACTTTTTTCTTTAGTTGCTTTTGCTAGATTTATAGCATGATCAAAAATTGCAGGATTTGGTTTTTTTACTCCAGTTTTTTCAGAGGTTATTATTTGGTTAAAATACGGTGTCAAATTTGCGTGTTTTAATTTTGTGTGTTGAGTTTTATCAAATCCATTTGTAATTATATGTAAGATGTATTTTTCTTTTAAATAATCTAATATTTCAATTGCAAAAGGATAGAGTTTATTTTTTCTAGGGCAGATTATAATATAATCTTCCCCAATTTTTTCTGAAAGATTAAAATCATTTATTCCAAAATCTGTAAGAGTTCTTTGAAATCGTTCTCTTCTTAAATCTTTTTGTGAGATTGCATCTACTCTGTATAAATCCCAAAGTTTCTCATTATGAATTTTGTAGGTATTAATAAAATCTTCATAATCTAAAACCCCCTTTTTTTTCAGATTATAATCATTGCAAATTTCTAAAAGTGTTTCATGAGAATTTGTTTCAAAATCCCAAAGAGTTCTGTCTAAATCAAAGAAGATATGTCTAATCATCTTATTTTTTATTCAGATTTCTTCCCAAAAGAAAGATCTCCAGCGTCTCCTAGCCCAGGTACAATATAAGATTGTGCAGTCATCTCCGTATCTTCTGCTCCAATCCATAATGTGCAATTCTGAATAGGGATATTTCGTTTTACATAGTCAATTCCTTCTGAGGAACTCATTACAGAAACGATATGTATGTGTTTGGGTTTTCCTTTTCTTAAGATAGCTTCCATTGCTAAAATCATAGAAGATCCAGAAGCTAACATAGGGTCGCAGAGTATTATAGTTTTATTTTCTAAATCTGGTGATGCTAGATATTCAATTTTTATTTCAAAATTACCTCCTTTCTTATGTTTTCTGTAAGCAGAAATAAAAGTATTATCAGAACTATCAAAATAATTTAGGAATCCCTGATGTAATGGAAGTCCCGCACGCAATATGGTGGCAAGTACTGGTTTTTCAGTCATTAAACTTTCAGTTGAAATACCAAGAGGAGTAGTAATTGCTTTATTTTTATATTTCATTTTCTTACTTATCTCATAAGCAAATATTTCCCCGATTCTCTCTATGTTTCTTCTGAAACGCATAGAGTCATTTTGTATTTTTATATCTCTTATCTCTCTAATAAAATGATTAAAAATGGAGTTCTTTTTTCCTAAATTAATTATTTCCATATCACAAACTTATAAATTTCTCTACTATTTTTTTAATTGGCAGAATCTGATTTGTATGTTCTATTGATGGTCCTGCACACCAAACAGTTTTATAAGTACTACTGAAGGCAGCGTTTTCTAAACCTTTCATTCCCTTAAAATAGGTAATCATTTTTACCCATTTTTTTAGTTTTTTATTTTTACTCAGAATCTTTTCTATCCAATTTTGTGTAGTTCCTGTTTGTTGCACATAAGGAGTGTTAATTACTGTACAAGGAGTTCCAGAAATCTTAGTTGTAAAAACAATATCCTCTTTTCCGTAATCTACACAGGCTTGTTTGTATTTTTCAGAAATGTGAGCCTCCTTACAAGCAATAAAGGGAGATCCAATGGAAAGTCCTGAGAATCCAATTTCTAATTTCTCTGTAACTCCCTGTTTTGTTCCCACTCCTCCTGCCGAAATAATAGGCAGATTACAGTTTTTAGAGATGATATTAAATAGTTCTTCTGAAGATAGATTTCCAGCATGTCCGCCTGCATTTTTATTTACAGCTATAACCGCATCTGCTCCAAGTTCTTCTACTTTTTTAGCATATTTTTCTTCTGCTACATCACAAAATACTTTTATGCCTTTGGGTTTGCATTGTTGGATTACTTGTTTAGGATTGCCAAGTGAGGTAATGATAAAATCAACTCCTAATTTTACACAACTTTCTAATTGTTTGTTTACTTTTATGTTTGATTTATTTACAATAAGGTTTATTCCTAACCCACCAGAAGTTGTATTATTTCTTATTTCATTTATTGCATTTTCTAGTTCCTCTATCGTTCGAAAGTTTAAAGCGGGAATACAGGCTGCAATACCAGAGTTCATAGCTTCTATTATCATCTTTGTATTAGTTACTAAAAACATAGGAGCCATTATTATTGGATACTCTATATCTAGTATTTTGTTTAGTTCTTTCATCTTAAAATTTATATCTTAATTGTATTTTTAATTCTGTAAGTTTATTTGCTTCTATCTCATCCCAACCACTTTTTATTACATCTCTATCATCATAAATAGTTTCTGATAATTTTATCCAAAGGTCGGTATTTCTTACAACATTATACTTTAGTAACAAATCCTGTATTTTCATGATTCTGAATGTGAGTATTGTAATAGTCGATTTTTATTCCGGAATTAAACGTTTTTGAAAGTTGTTTAGCAAAGGATAATCCGAATTTATTTTCGTTGTACTGATTAAATCCGTATTGCTGAACGCTAAATCCAAACACTCCAGAGTTTGCGGGTATTAATCCGACAGCTATTTTAGTGTTTAGTTCACTAAGTCCAAAATTATTTTTAACACCTATTCCAAAAGAGATATTTTTACTATTTGCTCCTCCAGCTGGATTTGTAGTTGTACTCCAAATTCCTTTCTGAGTTGTGTAGCAATCTGCAATTCCTAAGCTTTGAGCAGAGTTTAAAAAGTCATTCTGCCCAAAAGAAAACAATGGGAAACATAATATTATGTAATAAAAAACAGACTTCATTTTGAGGTCTTAATTTTTTAGTTTTTTCTGAATTTGTATTTATGAACTGCTAAATCGTTATTAGCTTTTACAATCTTACTCTTTAAGTTTTCTTTATAAGAAGAAACTTTTTTGTGTATTTCTTGATTGTCAGTAGATAAAATCTGTGCAGCTAAGATTCCAGCATTTAATGATCCGTCTAATCCTACAGTAGCAACAGGTATTCCTGGAGGCATTTGTAAAATAGAAAGGATAGAATCCCATCCATCAATTGAAATTGAAGATCTGCATGGGACTCCAATTACAGGCACAGTTGTAAATGCTGCAACTACCCCAGGAAGGTGAGCAGCTCCTCCAGCTCCCGCTATTATTACTTTTATTCCGTTAGTGTGAGCGTTAGAAGCAAAATCTTCTACCATTTCTGGAGTTCTATGTGCTGAGAGAGCGTTAATTTCGAATGGAATTTCCATATCATTTAGAAATTCTGCTGCTTTCTTCATTACTGGCATATCAGATGTACTTCCCATTATTATACTTACTACTGCTTTCATATATTTATTTTTATCTTGCAAAGATATTATAATATTCTAAAATCTATCTTTTCATTATACATTATATATAGGTATCTTTATTAGTGTTTATAAATCATCATAGTATTATAGATAATATTCATTCTCCACTGTTTTGTCTAAAAACATAAAACAGAAACATAAATTAACTAAATAGAAAAATTATTTTGACATAAAGTGAACAAGTAATATCTATATTTTACAAATTCATATTATGTTTAAGAGATATAACATATTGATTATCATCCACATGAAAATTAATTTGAATTTTATTAAAAAAAATAGAAATTAATCTACTATTTATAAAAACAATATATATTTGCGACCTCTTAAAATAGAAGTAAAACACCTTCTTTTTGACGGATAAAAAAAGTTCTTTTAAAATAATATAATGTTTTTCTTAAAAAGCCACTTAGAATTGAATTAATATATTATTTTTGCAGTCCTTTTTGAAAATTATTTTGATTTTTAAGAGGAAGTTCTTTGATATAATGAAGATAGAATCAAAAGATTAAAAACACATCATAAGTCAAGTCAAACTTTTATTACAACGGAGAGTTTGATCCTGGCTCAGGATGAACGCTAGCGGTAGGCCTAACACATGCAAGTCGAACGGTAACATAAGAGCTTGCTCTTGATGACGAGTGGCGGACGGGTGAGTAACACGTATACAATCTACCTTTAACTGAGGAATAGCCCAGAGAAATTTGGATTAATACCTCATAGTATTATTTTAAGGCATCTTATTATAATTAAAACTTCGGTGGTTAAAGATGAGTATGCGTTCTATTAGTTTGTTGGTGAGGTAACGGCTCACCAAGACTGCGATAGATAGGGGGCCTGAGAGGGTGATCCCCCACACTGGTACTGAGACACGGACCAGACTCCTACGGGAGGCAGCAGTGAGGAATATTGCGCAATGGAGGAAACTCTGACGCAGCCATACCGCGTGTAGGAAGAATGTCCTATGGATTGTAAACTACTTTTATACAAGAAGAAACCCCAGTACGTGTACTGGGCTGACGGTATTGTAAGAATAAGCACCGGCTAACTCCGTGCCAGCAGCCGCGGTAATACGGAGGGTGCAAGCGTTATCCGGATTTATTGGGTTTAAAGGGTCCGCAGGCGGGATTCTAAGTCAGTGGTGAAAGCCTACAGCTTAACTGTAGAACTGCCATTGAAACTGGAATTCTTGAGTGTGGTTGAAGTAGACGGAATATGTCATGTAGCGGTGAAATGCATAGATATGACATAGAACACCAATTGCGTAGGCAGTTTACTAAACCATTACTGACGCTCATGGACGAAAGTGTGGGGAGCGAACAGGATTAGATACCCTGGTAGTCCACACCGTAAACTATGATCACTAGATGTTGGCGATATACAGTCAGTGTCTTAGAGAAATCGTTAAGTGATCCACCTGGGGAGTACGTTCGCAAGAATGAAACTCAAAGGAATTGACGGGGGCCCGCACAAGCGGTGGAGCATGTGGTTTAATTCGATGAT
>Ga0208964_1000096_pt1 | contig 47580 bp, 36 predicted proteins | sample AOAMet1_08_M0_20_2_FD_188227 | JGI IMG/M metagenome (GOLD analysis project Ga0208964, IMG submission 188227) | Ammonia-oxidizing marine microbial communities from Monterey Bay, California, USA - CAN11_08_M0_20 (SPAdes) | ecosystem: Environmental > Aquatic > Marine > Intertidal zone | place... | reverse complement strand
ACTGGCATACAAGAACCATCATCACAAACTGCTGTTGGATCATAATTAAATGCTGTAGAATCTGTACAACCATCAGGTAAGATACATGATCCATCATCAACTACAGCTAATGCGTTATAGTTACAAGCAGTTGAATCAGTACAACCAGGTAATAATTGGTTTCCTGTTAAAGTTGTAACGTGACAACCTGTAGCTGTTGCACATGAACTATCAACCAACCAGTGTATGTAGTGAGTACCAGCAACTGTAGAAGTCCAAGTTAATGGAGCTGAACCTTGAGCTACAAAGTTACCAGAAGAAGATCCTTCGTATACAACAATATAACCAGGATTTGCATTTACACCACTAATTGAAGCAGTATAACTTTCACCAGCACCAACACCTGAAATTGTAGAATATTCAGATAAGTAGTTACAAGTAGAAACAGTTACCGCGCCATAAGGATCAGCAGTTGCTGAACCATAAGCACTAGTATTTGCACAGTTATAGTTACATGAACCATCATCACAACCAGCTGAAGCGTCATAGTTAAGTGCTAATGGATCTGTACAACCAGAAGCTATACATGAACCATCATCAACTACAGCTGTAGAATCATAGTTACAAGCAGATGGATTTGTACAACCAGAAGATAAAGATACCATTTCCTGAACTGTTACATCGTCAACACAAAGATCATTGTAGAAGTCCTGACTTAATCCTGAACTTTCTCCTCTAAATCTTAAGCTAACAACACCTGCTACATCGTATCCTGTTAAGTCAAGTGATTGTGTTGCCCATCCAGAAGTAAATGAACTAAAAGAATCAATTACATTCCAAGCTGAACCATCATATGCCTCAACATACATAGTATTAGCAGATGCAACAACATAAGTTCCTGGATCACTAAAGTAATCAAATAAAAGTTGAGCAGTAGTTAAAGAAGATACATCAATATCTTCAACTTGCATTACAACTCCTGCGTCTGTACCAGAGAAGTCTATCCAAGCAAAAGTACCAGCAGCTCTATTGTTACCCATTGAAGTACTTGCATTATAACCAGGGTTTCCTGCAAATGCCCAATTACCTGAAGTAGCACTAATTGACCATCCATTTGGACAAACACCTGCTGGAAGAGTTCCAGCGCTAAAGTCCTCAGTATATGGTGCAACAGCAAGACATGCTGGATAAGTACATGAACCATCATCAACATTAGCAGCTGCATTGTAATTAGTCGCTAAAGGATCTGTACAACCAGGAACTGCAACAGCATTTCCTTGAATAGTTGTAGTATGACAACCTGTAGCTGTTGCACATGTATTATCAACAGACCAGTGTATGTAGTACGTACCAGCAACTGTAGAAGTAAACGTTAATGGAGATGTTCCTTCAGCAACTAAAGTGCCACAAGAAGATCCTTCATAAACAGTAATCCAACCAGGATTTAAAGAGTCAAGAAGTCCACCAGTTACTGCTGCTGTATAACTTGTATTAGCATCTACTCCTGAAATTGTAGAATATTCAGATAAGTAGTTACATGTAGAAATAGTTACCGCACCAATAGGGTTAGCAGTTGCTGAACCATAAGCAAAAGAATTACAACACATTGAAGAAACTGGAGCATAAGTACAAGAACTATCATCAACAGTAGCTAATACATTATAGTTAGTTGCAGTTGAGTCTGTACATCCAGGAACTGGAGCAGCAGCACAACTTACTGAAATATTAACCGCTCCAGGAGTAGTACTTGAAGAATATCCTGAAACAGCTATAGAATAAACAGTACCTGAAACTGAAGTAAATGTAGTTGTAGAAGTACTTGAATAAGTACCTGGAATACAGTTAGCATCATCATTGTATGCTACCTGCGTTCCTCCACAAGCATCAAGTACATATAATCTAGTATCAAATCCTGTTCCACAAGTAGAAACTGTAATGTCTCCACCTTGTCCAACAACTGAATACCAAATAGCAGCACCTCCACCTGGTGCATTAGCACTAGCAGCTGTATTGTTTCCAACAGCACTAGCACCACATGCAATTGCTTCTGCATTTGCGCAGTCGTCATTTGCAGGTGGATATGCACAAGAACCATCATCAAGTGTAGCTGAAGCATTATAATTCGCAGCTAAAGGATCTGTACAGCCAGGAACTACTAATAATTCAGCAATTGATAAGTCATAAGAAGGAATACAGTTTGGACTTGGCCATGTATCCACTACAACATAATAAGTTGATCCTGATACTTGAGTAAATTGTAAAGTCTCATTACTAGAAGATGATTTTGCAGCAACAACAACAACTCCACTTGTACCTGGACAACCATCAAATACCCAAATAGCTGAATAAGTAGTTGTAGTTGTTAAGTCTACTTGAACCACCTCGTTTGAACTTGCTGTCCACTCATAGCTAGCATCTTCACCATTAAGGTAATAAGATCCTAAGTAACCAGCACCAGCAGCAGCAGAATTAACACTATTTCCATTACCACAATTTGTTAGTCCTGAACCTGAATAAGGTAAAGTAACAGCCGTTGCACCAGCTGGACATCCATAAAGACATGAACTGTCATCTACATTTGCATTTGCATTGTAGTTATATGCTAAAGAATCCATACATCCTGGAGTTACAATAACAGCATACTCAATAACGTCAACCTGATCAATAGCCATATCTCCTGTATAAGAAGTTCCACGAGCACCAGTAAATTCAACTACTATATCACTACCTATAAAAGCAGATAAATCAATTTGAGCTTGATGCCATTGGTCACCTTGATCTCCAGACATAGTAAATACATTAGTTCCATTTACAGTAACATCCAATGATCCCATAGAAGCACCATACATATGGTACTGGAAATTTAATGATGGAACTGTTAAAGCAGAAATGTCTAAACACTCAGAAGTAAGAGTATAAGGACCTCCTGTACCAGAAGTTTCAATATGCATATACCACGTAGAAGCATTAGCTCCTGAACTAGGACCTGTAGCTGATGAAGGTGTTCCACCAGAATCTCTGTACCAGCCAAGATAAGATCCTGTTCCAGTATTAGCTGTTGTCCATGTTCCCATTCCAGCTTCAAAATCTTCTGAATATGGAGCTGCTGTACAAGAGTACATACAAGATCCATCATCACAACCCGCTGAAGCGCTATAGTTAACCGCTAAAGGGTCTGTACAACCAGGATACGTACATGAACCATCATCCATATTAGCTGTAGAATCATAATTACATGCTGTAGCACTCATACATCCTAATGCTGGAGCTCCATACATAATAGTAGTTGTATGACAACCTGTAGCTGTTGCACAAGAAGCGTCAACATTCCAGTGACCAGTCACTGATCCACTAGTATCTGCTGTCCAAGTCAATGGAGCAGGTCCATGATGAGTTATACCATTTCCCTCTACAATAGTAACATATCCAACAGTAGCACCACCAATTTGAATATTGTTTGTGTAGGTTGCTCCAGCCACTACACCAGAAATAGTACTTTTCTCAGAAAGGTAGTTACAGGTTGAAATAGTATTAGTCCCAGAAGTTGGAGCTATACCTGACCCGTAAGAACTAGAGTTCGTACACTGTCCAGTTACATTGGTTGTAAAAAATACCATGGCAAATGCCATAAGATAACCCAAGATTCTCTTAGGATTTGTTTTGTAAATTGTTTTCATAATACATGTTTTAGTTAATAAAAAGTTGATTAATTTATATAAAAAAACCTTTACATTTGAATGTAAAGGCTGGTTTACCGCTGATATAATATGATGTACTAGAACACGCTTGAAACACGTCTATTCCAGTAGGACATAGCTGATAATTGTATAATTTCACCATATAAAGATTCTATAATTTAGTCGTAAAAATTAAAAATAGACCACAAATTTAAGTAAAAAATCTCACATAAAATCATCAAAACATAAAAAAGTTGATCTTATTAACATCTTTCTATTGATAACTACAGATATTTAAATCAAAAACCTGCTTCTTAAACGAACTAAACAATATCAGGTTTCAGTAATTGTGGAATTATTTCCTGCTATTGTAAAATAAGTTTTTTGTAATAAGAAACTCCATCAGCTACAAACTCAATAGTATAGACTCCTTATTGGTTTGTTAGTTAAATCAAATTCTGTTTTATCAGATAACTTATCAGAGTTTATATCTAAAATAATATCACCCAACACATTATATATATATAATAGTAATTTCCGTACCATAATCAATATATGAATTTAAAAAAATGTATATTTGCTGGTTGCGAAAAACAATATCAATTAAAAATATGAAAAGAAATCTATTTACTATTATATTCCTAGCTAATGTATCACTCATGTTTGCGCAAACAAACTTGACTGTTTCAAATGTAAACTCCTCAGATGTTACTGTAAATTGGGACAATGGTGGTTGTCTAAATGCTAACTACCAATTTAGATATAAAGAAGCGTCAACATCTTCATGGTCATCAGCTCCACCCACTATAACAATTCCAAACACTGCAGGATCTCAATCATATATTTTAAATGGCCTCAATACATCAACAACCTATAATTGGAGAATTAAATGTGGTAATGGTACATGGGTAAATGGCCCAGACTTTACAACTGCTAGTTGTAATATCACCTCATCAATTTCTACTACAAATGCAAGCTGTAGTGGATTAATGGATGGTAGTGCAATTTTAACTATAAATGGAGGTTCAAGTCCATATACCTTTTCATGGGATAATGGAGCTACAACTCAAAACTTAAGTGGAGTGCTAGCCGGAACATACACTGTAATGTATGTAGACAATGTAGGATGTACAGATACCTTAACTGCTACAATTGGAATTGATGGAGCAACTTCTATTCAGCAAAACATAAGCGTTTTCTTGCCAAATCCTGTGACCGCTTATAATCAATGGTCATATGATACCTTACAAATGATTAATACAGGATGTGAAGTTAGAGCTAGACCAGAATTCGAAGTATCTTGTTCTGCTGGAAACATTCAGCAAGGAGATATTACAATAAAATGGAATATTCCAGGACAGCCTGGTGGAATAAATATTCCTTACACTATTAATTCAAATGGAAATGCAGAAGGATTTTGGAGTCAGGTTCCAGGAGATTCTACTGGCTACCTTTTGCCGCATTCAGGTAACTATACATTATTAATCAAAGTAAAGTTTAGCAACCCACCAGGCACAGCACAATACGGAACCTATACAGCGTATTGGGAAACGTTTGAGGTTGATAACTTAGGAAATAAAATTGGATCTTTAAGTCCTCAAGATACTGTTTCTTTAAGCTATATAGATCCTTGTACTGCTTTTTCGAATAGTATTACAGTTAGTGGAGAAAATATTAGTTGTAATGGATTATCAGATGGTAGTGCTGAAGTAACAGTAAATTCAAGTGGAGGAGGTGGAGGTGGAAATATATTTACAGGTAGTTACTGCAGCTCAGGACCAACAAACAATTCGTATTCAACAATAGACTTTGTTCAGTTAATAGGAGATTCTGATTCAATTAGCAATAATACCTCAGGAGCTTGTGACACATATGAAGATTATACATCAATTAGCACAGATCTTACTATTGGACAAAGCTACAACATGCGTGTTGATTTAGGTTGGTGCACGCAAAATTTCAATTGGGATGATGCTGCAAAAATCTTTATTGACTGGAATATAGATGGGGATTTTGATGATGCTAATGAAGAGGTCTATACTATAGGTCCTAATCTAACTCCATCAACTAATAATTTTTCCTTTACAGTTCCTCCTTCAGCAATAAGTGGTAATACAAGAATGAGAATAGTATCTCAAAATCAATCGTACAATAATCCTAACACAATGGCTTTTGGTGCATGTGATAGCACTATTTACTTTGGTGCCACGGAAGATTATTCATTAGTAATTAATGCATCTACTGTCTCTATAACATATCTTTGGAATAATGGAGACACAACAAATATTACTTCAGGTCTTAATTCAGGGGCCTATTGGTGTACAGTAAGCGATTCAAATAATTGTTCAGCTACCACTGATACAATAATTATTACAGAACCTGCTGCTATAACTGTTTCTTCATCTACTACAAACGTAAGTTGTAATGGAGGAAATGATGGGACAGTTGTACTTACATTAAATGGTGGATCTGGAATATTAACTGAAGATTGGGGGGGGGTTAACCCTATGGCTCTTGCTGCTGGAACATATATTTATACTGTTACCGACACTAATCTATGTGTAGATTCAGGATCTATTACTATTACAGAACCTAATATACTAACTTCTTCTATTAGTGGAACAAATGTACTCTGCTTTAATGACAATACTGGAGCTATAAACCTAACAGTAAACGGAGGAACCTCACCATATACCTTTGCATGGACAGGGCCTGGTGGACCATATAATACTGAAGACCTAAGTGGTTTATCTGCTGGATCATATATTGTGTTAGTAACAGATACAAATGGATGTACAACAACAGAAACTATCACGATAACAGAACCTACTACAGCATTAAGTTCAATAATATCACCTCATCATTTAACATCTTGTTTAATTACAAATGGTAGTGTTGATTTAACGGTTAGTGGAGGAACCTTGCCCTATACTTATCTTTGGAATAATAATGATACAACTGAGGATATTGCCAATCTTCCATCTGGAAATTATTCTGTAGTAATTACAGATTCAAACGGATGTAATGACACTAATAGTACTACAGTAAATCAGCCCTCAAACAATTTGTCATTATCTTTAAGTGCTCCTTCAAATAATGGATATAACATTGATTGTTTTGGAAACAGTACTGGTAGTATTATTGCAAGTGCTACTGGAGGTAATGGAAATATAACTTACTCTTGGTCTAATGGAGATACTATTCAAAACATTTCAAACTTATCATCTGGTCCGTATTCTGTTACCATAACAGATTCTATTGGATGCTTTTTAGTTGATAGCATTACTTTAAATGAACCATCTGAACTTTCCTCAGTTTACTCAACTACAAATGTTCTTTGTAATGGAGATAGCACCGGTTCAGCCACAGTAATATTTAGTGGAGGTGTAACAGATTATTTATTAAGTTGGACAACTTACATATACCCACTACCTAATGGGTTAAATACGTTCGTTACTCCAGTTGGGGTGCCTGCAGGAGTTTATCCTTATTCTGTAATGGATATAAATGGTTGTTTGCATTTTGATACAATTACTATAACAGAACCAAATAGCTTATCGGCAACTGCTACTATTTCAGATTATAATGGATATAATATTTCATGCAATGGAGAAAATGATGGTTCTATAGATTTAAGTATTGTTGGAGGAACTGGAAATTACACTACAACATGGACAGGTGCAAATGGATATTTTAATGTTGCAGAGGATATCTATACTTTAAGTGCTTCTGATTATGATTATACAATCACTGACGCTAATCAATGTGTAAATTCAGGATCTGTTACTATTACAGAACCTACCCTAATAATTGCTACATTATCTGCTACAAACGTAAGTTGTAATGGAGGGGATAATGGAACAGCTATACTTACATTAAGTGGTGGTACTGGAACATTAATTGAGAACTGGGGAGGAAATAACCCTATGATGCTTTCCTCTGGAACATATACATATGTACTAACCGACTCTAACCTATGTATAGATTCAGGATCCGTTACAATTACGGAACCATCTGAGATTACAATTATTACCGACTCTGTTATAGATGTTAGTGTTTATAATGGAAATGATGGAGAGATCTATACTTCATCAAATGGTGGGGTTGGCAACTATACCTATAATTGGAGTGGTCCTAATGCATATTCCTCGAATACTGATGATATTTCATCACTATATTATGGTTATTACATTATTATTGTTACTGATTCACTAAATTGTTCTAATTCTAATACGATTTTTGTAGATCAACCTCCATCACTTAATGTTTCTATTGATGCGATAGTCAATTTACTTTGTTTTGGAGAGTGTAATGGACAAATTAATATTACAGCAAATGGTGGAGATTCAGTATACTTTTATAATTGGACAGGTCCAAATGGATTTAGTTCTACAGATCAAGATTTAGATAGTTTATGTGCAGGAACTTATGAATTGACTCTCTCAGATACTACAAGTTCAGTTTATACTACGATTGTTGTTGATCAACCAACGCAATTGCAAATCATTACAAGTGCAGATACTGCTCTTTGTTATGGAGGTACAGCTCAAGCGTCTGCCTTTACTTATGGAGGAATTTTACCATATACTTATCTTTGGGATAATAATTCTTCATCTACTAGCGCTAACTTGTCTGCAGGAGTTCATTATATTAATGTGACTGACTTTAATTTATGTTCTATTTCTGATTCTGTTCTGATTATTCAAAATGATTCTATGAATATCTCAGCCAAAATCACTGATATTAGTTGTTATGGATTAACAGATGGATCAATTGAAATTAATGTGGATACAGGAGGAGGAGGAGTTTCACCATATTCTTATGATGATAATAATGGACAATCATTTCAAAGTAGTAATATATTCTCAAATTTAACTGCTGGCATATCACGATATATAATTATGGATGCAAATGGTTGTACTGATTCTATTATGCTAAGAATTACTGAACCAGACAGTTTGTCTGTAATATTAAATTCAACAGATATAATCTGTTATGGAGATAGTAATGGATCTGCATGGGTAGATTCTGTTTCTGGAGGGACTAGCCCATACACATACTTATGGAGTAATGGAGAGACAACACAAAATATAACTGGACTCACTGCAGGATTAGTAAATATTATAGTAACTGATGATAACAATTGTTTAGCTACAAATTCTGTAATTATTACGGAACTAAACAACCCTGTAATTGTTATGATTACTATAAACGGAACTACATTAGAAGCTACTCCAGGTTTCCTTTCTTATCAATGGATAGATGAAAATGGAAATAATATTCTAGGAGCAACGTCACAAAACTACACTCCTACTACTAGTGGATACTATTCTGTTAAAGTTATGGATAATAACGGATGTAATGGGGAATCAGAGGTAAAAGAATTTAATATTATTATTGACGCTGTTGAAGATATAAGTTCTCATCTAAATGTCTATCCAAACCCCACAGATTCATGGATTACTATTGAATCAAAAGTAAAAATAGATTCAGACATTAATATATTAAATGTTTTCGGAGAAGTTGTTGAAACTATTGATTATAAACTTTTTAACGATAACTTTGAAAAAATAAATATGTCTAATTTTTCAAAAGGAATTTATCTAATTCAACTTATTAACAATCAAACTATTATTAACCACAAAATCATTTTGCAATAAATTAAAAATAAATACTTAATTTGGCAAATATAAATTAGAAACTTAAAAATATGTTTAAGAAAATATCAAAATTCAGTCTACTTCTAGTAATATCTGTATTAACATCATTAAATTCTCTAAATGCAAAAGTTACAATCGATAGTTTAAATCGTTCAGATAATATGAAACCTTTTACATGGGAAGTAATTTCTGGAGTTGAGAAATTAGTCCCTACAAAAGACATGTCAAAAAATTCAGTAAAAAAACTTAATGAAGGAAACTCTCTATACAGTGAAGGAATAGAGATGATGAAAAATAACAATTACTCTGGAGCAATTGAAAGATTCTCACTTGCTAGAAAGAGTTATAAAAGAGCAAAAATAACTCAAGACGATTACAACTACATAAATATTAATCAAGCTCTTTGTTGTGCTAGTTCAGGTAAAGAAAAAGATTTTGCAGTTGCAAGCAGATATATCAGTCTGGTTACCTCTAAAATAGAAAAAGAAAAAGAATGGTTGTATAATCTTGCAATATCTAATAACATGATAAAAGAATATGACGCAGCTGTTTCTAACTTAACCTTAGCTATTCGACTAGATGAAAACTATTTTCAGCCCTACATTACTTTAGAAGCTATTCACAGAAATAATGGGAATAAGTCAAATGCAGATAAAGTAAGGGATAAAATGGAAATTGCTGAATCAAGACTAATAAGAAAAGAACAGAGAAACAAGAGAAAAGGTAAAGTAGATAAGGATGATAAATCAGATCTACAAGAATTTATTTTTGAAGGTGTAAGGCCGGATATTACAACACTTAAAATTGTAAAAGATGATGATAATCTTCAGTTTAATAAAGTTTCACAAATTAAAGAAAGATCAATGAAACTTGTACAAGAAGGAGTTGGTGCATATAATAATGGAGTGAATGCCCTTGCAAGAAAGAATTACGATAATGCGATTGAAGAATTAAAACTTGCGGAAAAGACATTAAAGAGAGCTAAAATAAAAGATCACGGACTTAATTTCTCTAGAGGTCAACTTACTATAGCTTATTTATGTACTGGAGAGAAAAATAAATTAGGTCAAGTTAAACGGAATCTTAGAAATATTACAAATAAATTGTTTGATTCAGAAGATCTTGAAAAATCAAGAGATTGGACATATAATATGGCTGTTGCAAATTATGACTATTCCACAAAAATGTTAATCAGATTAAATCCTGGATCTGACAAATGGATTGCAAAAGCAAAACAATCTAAGTTTCTAAAAGATGCAATCAGATTATTTAAACTGACAATAAGGCACGATAAACTTTACTTAAATCCTTACCAAAACTTATCCTATATTTACAAAGAACTAGGTGATGAGAATAAAGCTGAAAAATATCAGAAATTATTCGAAAAAAGAAGAGATGAATTGATTCGTTCTTTTGATAGAGAAGAGCAAATAAAAATGGGTCTTGAAAACGAATATGTATTTAGAATTCATTTGGGAAAATATGGAGAATATGAAGCTCCGGCAGATATGTTTGATGAACCCTATTTAATTACTGTACCAATAAACGAAAGAATTACTGCTTATCTTTCTGGGATGTATTTCACTCTTGATGAAGCAATAGAATATCAAAAAGAAATGAAGAAGAAAGGTTATCTAGATGCTTATATTGTTGCTTATAAAGATGGAGATAAGATAGATCTTTAAAAAGCTTCTTTTTGACCTTTTATCATATTCCAGGATGTTAGAAAAATTAGTTTTATATCAAGTAAAAGAGACCAATTCTCTAAATACCAAATATCATACTCTACTCTATCTTTCATGTCTTCAGTGGTTTTTGTCTCACCTCTAAATCCATAAACTTGAGCAGCTCCAGTGATACCAGGCTTTACTAACTGACGTACCATATAATCTTCAATCAATTTTGAATATTCATCTGTATGTTTTATCATATGAGGCCTTGGTCCAACAATTGACATATCACCAAATAACACATTAAAAAATTGAGGAAATTCATCAATATTTGTTTTTCTAATGAACTTTCCAATCATAGTAATCCTCATATCATTTCTTGTAGCTTGAAGTTCATCAGCATCTTTATTTAAAGCCATTGAACGAAATTTATAACAAATAAAATCTTTATTATTAACTCCTGATCTCATCTGTTTAAAAAACACAGGACCTTTTGATGTTAATTTGATAATAAGAGCGATTATTGGAAATACTATTGGAAAAACAAAAAGGATAACAGATAGTGAAAAAAGAATATCAAAGATTCGTTTATACATTCTGTTCATTTCATCCTGCAAAGGCTCATCTCTAAGTGTAATTACTGGTAATGAACCATAGAAATTAACATGAATTTTTCTAAAGAGAAAAGAACTGAAATCTGGCAAAATTCTTAATCTTATCATGTTTTTATCTGAGAAAGAAAGTAAATTATGAATTATATTATCTTCATTCATTCCCATAGCATAATAAATTTCATCTATTTTATTATCAATACAGAATTCTTCTAACTCAGATATATCTTTAGAATCTACACTAGAAAAATCATAATGTTTCTTAGCTTCCTGATAATAAAAAACTGATAGTAACTTAAATCCATGAGATTGTGATGACTGAAAAAATTTATACATCTGATGCGATACACTTCCAGTGCCAACCAAAACAACTCTCCGATAATTATAACCAGAAACTCTATATCTTTTAATAAAAGCCAATGCAATAAACCTCCATAGAATTACTACAATAAAATCTATTATATAGGTATATAATATTAACTGCCTGCTAAACTGTTCGGAAGCTTTTATACTAAATAATAATGCTGTAATTATTAATGCATGTGTAACTCCTGCTTTTATAGTATTAGATACAATATGTTCTAAATGGTCTACTCTAGAAAAAGTATAAAGAGAAAACATTGATGAAACTAATATCCATGAAAAATTAAAAACTAATAACAAGAAAATATAGTTATCTTTTAATTCAATTGTATCAAATTTCAGGAAATAAGCTAAAACAAATGCGAAATTAATTAAGATAATATCTCCTGAACCAAGGAAAAACCACATTTTTCTATCTGTATTTCTCATTTTTCAAGGTTTTCAGCAAATATACTTAGAATTATTCTTTTAAAGAAGAAATTAAATAACTCTCATAATCAGAAATTACTTTCTCCCAGGAGTAATTTTGTCTTATTTTCTCAACATTATTAGATATAAAATTATTTCTTTCAATTATTTCTGACTGATTTAATAAAGGAATAATACACTTCTTACAGCTAAAGTAAAAAGCATCATTTCCCAGAATGGCTTTATTAAATTCATTATCATGAGCACAAATTAATGCATGAGAACTCATTGCCTCTAATAAGGATGGATTTGTTCCTCCAACAGTATGCCCATGAAAATAAAGATTTGAATTCTTTCTAAGAGTATCTAATTTCTTAATGCCAGAAACATATCCTAAATATATTATTCTATCATCATTAAATTTCTGTTTTATGTATTGTCCATATTTATTCTGAGTATTCCCAATCACCAAAAATTTTCTTTTTGTATCAGATTCTAAAACTGATTGTAATATAGTTTCAATACTATTCTCTGGTTCTATCCTAGCAATTAACATATTATAACTATTATTAATAAGATTATTCTCTTTCAGGATACTATTATCCATATCTGAAATAAGATTTGCTCCATATGGAATATACTTTGAATCTACTGAATATTTTTTCTTTAAATACTTTTGAATTCCAACTGAATCTGAAATAAGATAATCGCTATATTTCACCGCTAATCTTTCCGCATAAAGCAGGAACCTCTGAACTAATTTTGAATATTTACTTCTTTTCCACTCTAAGCCATCCATATTTGTGATAATGACAGATTCTTTCGAAAATAACCAGTTCCAAACAGAACTTGATGTATACCCTAACTGAAGAATAATATCAAAATTTCTTTTTCTAGAATCTAAAATGCAATTTAAGTCATAAATAAACTGACCAGCAGTACCAATCCTATCCTCCGGATCTTTACAATGAATTATATTGACACCATTCCACATTTTTTCTTGATACGGATGTGTAGAAGAATTGTACACATAAACCTCATGTCCTTTTCTTACAAATTCCTCTGATAGATATTGAGCAAACTGCTCATATCCTCCATAAAAATTCGGGATTCCTCTTGTTCCTAATATTGCTAATTTCATTCTTCTTGCGAATGATATCCGTTTACATTCTTTAAAAGAATGTGTTTTATAGCAAGATCATCTTGATTTTCTCTAAAATTAGAAATTTCTAATACGTTCTTTTCTATAATATCTAAAGTTAATTTTTCTTCTCTTGCTTGCATAATTCTTGGGTGTTCAGATTGAATGACATCATCACCAATTAATAGTTCTTCATAGAGTTTTTCACCTGGTCTTAATCCAGTAAATTTAATCTTTATATCTCCACTTGGATTTTCTGTATCAATTGGTTTTAATCCACTTAGGTGGATCATTCTATATGCTAAATCCAAGATTTTGATTGGATCTCCCATATCCAGAACAAATACATCTCCTCCTTTAGCCATAGCTCCAGCTTGCAAAACTAATTGTACCGCCTCAGGAATCGACATAAAATACCTTGTGATATTTCTGTGAGTTACTGTAACAGGACCTCCTTTCTTTATCTGTTCTCTGAAAAGAGGAACAACAGAACCAGTAGAATCTAATACATTTCCGAACCTTACCATTGAAAAACAAGTAGAAGAATTTTCATCAGAGAAAGCTTGAAGAATAAGTTCTGAAAACCTTTTTGAAGCACCCATTACATTAGTTGGTCTAACCGCCTTATCAGTGCTAATTAATAGCATGTTCTCTACTTTGTTTTCGATTGCAGATTTAGCTACATTATAAGTTCCAACTACATTGTTATAAACACCCTCTGAAATATTCATTTCTACCATAGGAACATGTTTATATGCTGCTGCATGAAAAATCGTATTTATCTGATTCTCAGAAATTACCTTATTTATCTGATGAGAATTAGTAACCGTAGCAAGTTTTGGTATTATCTCAGACCTTTTTCTATTTTGTGACAATTCCTGATGTATAGAATATAAATTAAATTCTGAGTTTTCAAAAAGCACAATCTTTTTTGGTTCTAAATTAAGTATTTGTCTGCATAATTCAGAACCAATACTTCCTCCAGCACCAGTTATCAATATATTTTTTCCTTTTATGTTCTTCTTTAACAAACTTTCCTTAGGTACAACTGCATCTCTACCTAATATATCTTCAACCTGAACATGTTTAATACTATCTATAGTAACCTCTCCATTTACAATATTATCTACTGAAGGCAAAACCTTTACTTCTAATGGAAATTTAGATAATTTTTTCAGAATCTCTACTCTCTTACTTGCTGAAGCAGATGGGATAGCAAGTAAAATTAATTTAACATCAAACTTTTTTATTACTTTCTCTAAATTTTCAAAAGGAAAAATTTGAATATAATTAATAATTGTTCCTTGCTTTTTTTTATTATCATCTATAAAAGCAACTGGAGCGTAATCCATACTCTTTGTTAAGCTCTCAACAAGTTGAATTCCAGCATTTCCTGCTCCATAAATAAGCGTTTGTTTTCTTTTATTAACGCTAGTATCCCAAGAATATATCATCCCTTTTAATAAAAATCTTGAAGTAATTATAAAAGTATTGGAAACAAACCAGAACATAATAATTATAGATCTTGGTAAAGTATGATTGATTTCAAGGAAATACCCTCTTCCATAATAATGTATAAAAGTTACAACAATACAAGTGATTGTAATAGACTGAAAAGAAGTTGTGATAACTTTTACTCCAGCATATTGTAACACAGATCGATACAATCCTGTTTTTACAAATAAAGGAATGGCAATAATTGGCACTACAATAATTAACCACCAATTAGTGATAATATGTTTACTAATAAAATCATCAGATTGCAAGAAAAAAGCAAGCCATAACGAGAAAATTAGTATTACAACATCAAAAGATAATGTAATTATCTGTTTATAAAATCTATCTAATGTTAAAAGTCTATTTTTCAAAAGCTTCTTTTATTTTATTTATTATTCTACTTAAATCTTCATCAGATAAATTACTCCCAGATGGTAAACAAAGTCCATATTTAAATAAATATTCCGAATTATCTCCTCCATAAGCAGGATATTCCTTAAAAATTGGTTGCATATGCATAGGTTTCCAAAGTGGTCTAGATTCAATCTTATCCTTTTCTAAAAACAATCTTAATTCTTCTTTGGTAATTTTTGAATCTTCAGAAATTAGAATTGTTGTTAGCCATCTATTTGAATAGAAACCTTCTATTTCATCCGGAAAAGAAATTTCTTTAATCTCAGAAAGTTGTGTTTTATAAAAATTAAAAATCTCTCTTCTTTTTTTCACTCTATCTTGCAAAACCTCTAACTGGCCTAAACCAATAGAAGCGGAAACATTACTTAACCTATAATTGTAACCAATATGAGTATGCTCATAATGTGGAGCATCATCTCTAGCTTGTGCAGATAAGAATTTTGCTTTATTAATCATTTCAGAATCTGAAGAGATAAGAGCTCCACCACCTGAAGTTGTAATTATCTTATTTCCATTAAAAGAATAAATTCCAAAATCTGACATACAACCAAGAGGTTTCCCAAAATAAGTAGATCCTAAACCTTCAGCAGCATCTTCAATAATTGGAATGTCATATTTATTTGAAATTTCTAAAATCTCATTCATTTTTGCTGGCATACCATACAAATGAACCAAAATAATTGCTTTTGGTTTTTTGCCTCTTGTTATTCTGTCTTTTATTGCTAATTCTAAGAATTCTGGACTCATATTCCAAGTATCTAACTCAGAATCTATAAAAATAGGAGTTGCTCCCTGATAAACAATAGGATTTGCTGATGCAGAGAAAGTAAATGAAGAACAAAGCACCTCATCCCCATTCTGAATTCCTAATAATATTAATGCCAAATGTATCGCTGAGGTTCCTGAAGATACCGCTGCAATATCTTTTCCTAAAGAGATCTCCGATAACTTTTCTTCGAATTTATTCAAATGTGGACCAACAGGAGCTATCCAATTTAAATCAAATGCCTCGGTTACATACTTAAATTCGTTTTCTCCCATATGAGGGGAAGAAAGCCATATTTTTTTATTTTCCATTTAATAGGATGTTCTGAATATAGTTGCAAAGATAATTTTAATGTCTAACCAAAGGGATTGATTTTTATAATATTCCAAATTCACTTTTACTTTATCTGGAAAAATAACCTCATCATTATATTTCTGTGGATCATCTTGTGCAGATAAAATTTCTTCTTCATTTACATATTTTAAACTAGCCGTTCCTGTTATTCCAGGTCGTAGTTTTAATATTTTTCTATCTTCTCCTTTCAAATTATCCGCATAACCCGGAACGTCTGGTCTAGGTCCTACTAAACTCATTTCTCCCTTTAAAACATTCCACAATTCAGGAAGTTCGTCTAATTTATATTTTCTTAAGAAAACTCCTATTGTAGTTATTCGGTCATCACCTTTAGCGGTAGCAGTATTATTACTCTCCTGATTTATCATCATAGACCTAAATTTAATTAGAATGAATTGTTTCCCATCCTTACCAACTCTCTTCTGTGAAAATAGTATGGGTCCTGAGGAACCAATTTTTATAGCAAAAGAGATTAAAATTAATAATGGAAATAAAATTACCAATCCAAGTAATGAAGAAGAAAAATCAAAAATTCTTTTTATCATGACATTCTCTTTTTTATTGCATTAAAAGCATATCCTATAAAACAATAAGTACTATATATGATATTTAGATTCTCTACTTTTCTGTACACATCCCAAACTTCTTTTGCCGCCTTCCATTTTTTTGATGTATTTGATGTAGAAACGATTCTATAATACGCTAAATTCTCATCTAAACCATATGCAAAAAACCCTCTTCTCATAATAAGTAACCAAAGTGCCATATCATGAGAAGATCGAATATTTGGCATCTGAAAATCTCCGGTCTTTTCTTTATTAATAATTACAGTAAGGCAACCAATAATTGTGTTTTTTAAATAAGAATGATAACACATCTTCTTAGGAGCTGTAATTACTGAATGTTTGGTTTTTCCATCTTCTGAAATTGTCTGATAACTTGTAAATGAAAATGCAATATCCTTTTCATTCATAAATGAAATCTGCTTTTCTAATTTATTTTTTTTCCAAATATCATCCGAATCCAAAAAAGCAATATATTTTCCTTTTGCTTGTCTTATAGCAACATTCCTAGATGCAGCGGCTCCAATATTTTCTTCCAAAAAAATAGATTTTATTCTTTCATCTTTTTCTGAAAAATTAGATATAATATTTCTAGAATTATCATTAGAACAATCATCTACAATAATCATCTCCCAATTCTGAAATGTTTGAGAGATAACAGAATCTATACAATCCATAATGAATTTTGAGGAATTATAAGATGGAGTTATTATGGAAACAAGATTACTCATAATCTAATTGTTTTAATAAATCTGACAATCTAGTATTTACTAGTAATTCCTCCTTCTCATTTAGAACATCTTTCCAAGTTTCAAAACCGCTTGTTTTAATGTCATGTATTAATTCCTCTTCTCTAAAATTCTTGTCTAAAATAAATTCCATAGTTTCTTTAATCACTGTATTAGGCGACGTAATTAAATCTTCATATTTTAAAGTTAATATATCTTTATTTGGATTTTTTGCAATAAAGTCTAAGATTGAATTTACACTATATTTCCATTGTTCTGAAGCAACTTCTATTAATGTATCGTTACGATATAATTTTCTAAAACCTTTAAATCTTGGACCCCAAAAATCCCTCTTTCTTAATCCTAATAATACAAGACTCATTCTTAGATATCTTAATGAATTTGATATCAACATTAATAAAGTTAATCCATTATTAATTTTGTGGTATATTTCATGAAAAAAGTTTCTAAATCTTCTTCCTTCTTGATTTTCTAAGTTCCTATTACTAGATATCTTTCTTATATCTCCCTTGTATTTTCTTCTGGTAGAAACAGCGACATCTCTTCCGTCTCTTAAGATATGTATGAATTTGGTATTTGGAAAAACCTTGTTAACCAATTCTAATCTTAAACAATTAGCAGCTGTCTTTTCTAATAAGAAAGAAGAGTCTTTTCCTTTAAGTAATCTTCTAAAATCTTGTCTAACAAGCTTCACCTTATTAGGAGTGATTATATTCTCATCTATTTCATCTATTTCTAAAAATGGGAATCTCTTTTTCCAAAGGTCATTAATTTCATTAAGATAAATACAATCTATATTCTTTTTGATGGTTGTAGCGATTAGATGTGTTCCAGATCTAGCTGCTCCAATAATAATGATCGGTTGTAACTTATCTATTAAATTAAAAGCAAATGTTCTTTTTATCTGTTCATGAAGCAATAATCCATAAATCTTATTAAAGAAAGAATTCCATTTTAGAAAGTGAAAAAAGGGTTTGAATCTATATAATAATTTAACTATTAATTTAAAGATATATCTATACTCTAGATGTAGAGTACAATAAGCTTTTCTAAAACCAAATTTCTCTATAAGATATCTTGGGGTATTTGTTTTATGCAACAAAGTTCTAGCCCCTATATTCACATATTTAAAAGAATGCTGATTTAAATAATATTTATTCATCTCATAATACAAGATGTAACTAGAATAATATCTCAGATATGAGGGATCGAACTTAACAGTAGAATAATCGCAATAATCATCAATAATCTTATTCTGGCTATACCCTACTAATTGATCATTTTCTTTCAAAAAAATACCCCAAAACTGCCAATCTCCTTCTAAATCTTGTAAATCTTTTATAAAAGTATCTCTATCTGATGGAAAAGATAATGATTCATATCTACTAAAGGCTTTTTGATATATAGAATATGCATTATCTGAAAGAAACTCAACATCAATTTCCTTTACATATAATTTTTTATTAGCCCTTCTAATCTTGCTTCTAGTGTTTCTACTATAATCCTTAAGTTGCATTGGATTGTCACAGATTACATACCAAAATTCTGATTCATCTTTTTGGTCAAAACCTGAAGTCCATCGAGCAAAATATGAATTAGTCTCGATTATTTTTTTATCAATATCTCTGTCATCCACCTCTATATGAGGTGGTGTCAAAGGTATAAGCGCTTTATTATATTTTCTCCAATTATTCATTCGATATTCTTTGTAAACTTAGTCTCTCTCTTATGAATAATGCCAACATAATAAACATCAATCTATTATCTACTATATCTCCACTTACTAAAGCGTTAATCAAAAAATAAGAAAATAGTACAAAAGTTATCCTGACAGAATAGTAATTCTCTTGGAAAAATAATAGGAATAGTGATGAATCTAAGATTGTTATCAATAAAATAACAAACAACAATAAAACTACTATTCCTGATTCATTTATTAATTCAAGAAAGATATTATGTGAGTATTGAGTATCTTCATGTTGATGATTAGAGAATTTATTGGACTCCTGAGCCCAATTACCTATACCAACACCAAAAGGTGCCTTAGGAACTAATTTAACAGATCTTCTTACTCTGTCTATTCTGGCGTATGATCCTATTGACATATTAAATATCCTAGATGTAGATTGTGAACCCGCTCCTTTATCATTCTCTGTTAACGAAAGTGTAGTGATTGATGTAAATCCTAAGAAGCTAATAACAACTACCTTAATAAAATTTTTTCTGAATGAAAATAAGAAATATAAACACAATATAATGACAAAAGCATATAATGGACCTCTGCTTCCTGCGGTAAATGACATAAATAAAAATAAAGGAATTAATAAATATAGATATTTACTATACTTATTCTTATTAAATAATATAACTAATACAGCAAACATCATCCACCTTGAAAAAACTATTGGACCTCCTCCCATTGCAGTTATTCTTCCTCCTTTAAAAGAAGAGATTTCTTCTAAGTTAAATAACCCTAATAATAATAACATTGTAGAAACTCCAACTAATATCCAAAGAAATTTATTTATATCTTGTTGATTTAATACCTCAATAGCAATATAACAGGAAGGAATTACAATAAGAGAAAAGAAAATAAACTTATCTATTCCGTAATCATTAGCACCAAAGATCATCCAATTTATCAGATTAATAATTACTAATAGAATAAAAAACAAATAAAATATGAACTTTGATACACTTATAGTCATTGTCTTATTCTTTAAAATAAGAAGAAGTGCGCTAATGAAATAGAAGATAGATATTATTAATGTAATATTTATATTGTAAATCGCTAATCTTTCATCATAGAGATGACCGATAGAGAGCATTCCAGCAGCTGAAAACAAATATATATTTTTAATAATAAAATCTAACATTATTCTATTCTAAATATTATCCTCCTAAGAGAAAATATGAATATATAAACTAATTTGTTGAATATTGAAAATTTACCATTTTCAATTCTATATATATCTTCTAGATGTTGAGATTTAAAATGGTTTCTCCAATCTCCAGACTTCCCCTTTCTTATTAATCTTGATTTATTTCTCTTAACTGTTGAATAATAAGTTGATTCACCTTTTTCTAGTTGATCTCTCATACTATTAATAGAAGTCTGCTTCTTTATTCCTAATATCTCTTCATCTGAAAGATTGCCTAATGATAACTGAGTAGATATTGCTCTTACATTATCATCAAAACTCAAAAGAAGATCTTCATAACTGAAGATCTGATTAGAATTAAAATAATATAAATACATATTGTTAATTTCAGCAATTTCATAAGCTTTGTATCTACCTATCAAATTAAAATAAGTATTAAATTTTAATCGAACATAATATTTCTGTTTAATATGATAATAATGTGATACTATTGCATCTTTCAGGTCTCTATGAATGAAAATAAACTTTACAGAATCGTCATAATTCCTGCGTAAAGTTGATTTTTTATAAAAATGAGATTTAGTAACATAATTATACCTCGAATAATCCTCTGTTTTCAAAAAATCTGACAATTTACTTTCTACTATTGTTGTTGGTCCATAGATATTATTTGTATACTTCTCTTTTGTATTTATAATTTTAATCTTCTTAATCTTCAAAATCTCACAGATAATTACGTGTAACCAGGTAGATCCTGATTTAAAAGTACCATTACATATAATTAACATTTATTCAATTTCTTTTACTAACATTAGCGGTATAAATACAAATAATAACCTTGCGTCATTTAAATCTCCACTAACCATACTATTAAGAAATAAAAAGGCAAAGGTATAAAACATCATATTTCTTGTTTCCCTTTTATTGAATAGATTGATTTTAAAAGATAATAGGGACTGAAGTAGATATATCATAAAAACTAGAAAAGTAAGAATACCAAATTCACAAAGTATTTCGAAAAATAAATTATGAGGATAAAATAAGTCTTTATTCTTAAAGAAACTAGGATCTTCCGTGTATTCTACAAAATTTCCAGAACCAACTCCTAATGGATACGATATTATTTCTTGAATAGAGGACTCGAAAATATATGATCTATTATTAGGTTTGTTGAATCCTCCTTCTCCTATATTCATAAATACTCTAGACACATTATTATATTGTAATAATTGATCAAATATTCCTGTAAAAAAGAGAATGGAAATAAGAAATGACAATAATATAATTGTCCTAAAAAATACTTTCCTGAAATTGAAGAAGAAATATAATATCATAACAAGAAATAAAGAAAATATTGGACCTCTACTACCAGTAAATAATGAGGCAAGAATAAATAAAATCATATAAATAAAATTAAACCTTTTTATTTTTGGATGAAAAAGAACAACAATAGCTCCAAAACAAAGCCATCTAGACAACACAATAGGACCACCTCCTAAAACACCTGATCTTGTTGATGATAACGTTGAAAAACTAAATAAAGTGAATAATAAAAGTAATACCGAAATACCAAGAAGAATAGTGATCATTAAATCTCTATCTCTATTGTTAAACTTTTCAATAATCACTAATGAAATTGGTAATGGTATAAGAACTAAATTAAAAAATTTTACTAGTCCATAATCAGTAACTCCATATATACTCCAAAGAATAAGAGTCGAAATTATTATAAGATAATAAAAAATATAAAGTAAAATCTTATTTAAATCTATTTTTATTGATTTGATAAGAAAAAGAACAGAGAAAAATGATAGAGTAAAAATACTACTAAAAATTATTGAGAAATTAATTCCTAATAGTTCTAATCTTTCATCATAGAATCTACCTATAGCCATCATTACTCCAGCAGAAAGAATGAAAATCAATAATAAAATATCTCTATTTATTTTACCCTTTCTGAACATAATTTTTCAAATAATAGTAATAAGAATATCCTGCTAATAGCACACTCACAATTGAACTGCTATACATGATAATTATTGATTCGTCTTCAACTCCAAACTTTGAATTTATAATAGTAAAAAGAATACCCACAATAATAGTTGAAATAAATATCAATGAAATTAATCTTCTAACTTTTCTTGTAGAAATAATATCTAATGAGAAAAATGGTTGAAATAAAGTATTAGCAATAAAGATTAGAATAAAACTATAACTTAAACTTTTAATAAATGTTGTAGTGTGTTCCACATCATTTATATTAAATTCTCCTCTCATATATACGAGTCTTATTATCTCGAAACCATAAAACTCTAAACCAAGAACTAAGGCTATTCCTACTACAACAGATATTATTAATGAATATAACATAAACATATTATTCTTTCTTATAGAAACCTTTCTTAAAAGTAATGTACTAATATTTCCTACAACTGATGTCAGAAGTGCATTCAATATGAATACAGAATAGGTGAAATAAGCAATATCTTTTCCTCCGTCTGCACCAGACACAAAACGAGATGACAAAATAATAATGTTTGCAAAGTTCCCTAATATTAAAGTAGGAAAATTAAAATCCTTACTTGAAAGTTCAGATTCAAAACCCTCCTGGTGTTTCTTCATAGGGAGAATATAAGAGAAAGTAAGTGTCAGAATGCCAAGAAGCCTACTAAGAACCAATCCAAAAACACCCCATATTAAGGTAAAAGGATAGATAAAAACTGCAACAATGAAAGAATTTAATGTAGTTGCAACTGAGTATTTAAAGAACTTTCCTTGAGCTTGCATTATAGAAAGAAAAACAGTATTGAAAAAGTTAGAACAAATACTTATACTTAGAAGAATAGATATAATAAAAAATAATACAAGTATCTTATTCATTGACAATTCAGTTTCTTCAATAATTTTCAATGTATCCGTATATTTATATATATATAAGATAATAGAGCTTTGAATAAATTGACTTATCACAAATAGTAATATCATTGTCCTATTTGTAAAAGCAAAAACTCTCTTTAAAGAAACTTGTTTATATGTCTCATAAATTTTTGTAAACTTTGGTAAAAGATTTGCTTTTAATGCGTTTCCAACTGTAAATTGAGAAAAAAAATCCGCTCCAGTTCTAAGCAAAAGATAGTTTGCATACAAGAAAGAGGAACCAAAGAAGAAAGCGATAATTGGCTCTCTTATTAAACCAAAAACTTTTTGCAATACATTAGAAAAGAATAAATTAGAGAAATCCTTTGCCGAATCAGACTTAATTGCTTTTCGGATCTTCATTGTTCTATTTTACACCAATTTGAAAATATTCAAATCCGTGTTTATTAATTTGTTCCTTTGAAAACTGATTCCTACCATCAATTAATACTTTCTCCCTCATCAAATTACTCATTTTTAGAAAATCTGGAGATCTAAACTCCTTCCATTCTGTAACCAAAATAACTGCATCTACATCCTTAAGAGCAGTGTATTTATTCTCACAATAATTAATTTCAATATTATTTAAGTAGAACTTTGCTTGTTCGGTAGCTTTTGGGTCGTAAGCATTAACTTTTCCCCCATTTTTTACTATGTAGTTTATCAAGTTTATAGAAGGAGCTTCTCTCATGTCGTCTGTTCCAGGCTTAAAAGAAAGACCCCAAACAGCAAAAGTTTTTCCGGATAAATCCTTCCCAAATTTTTGTTTTAACTTTTTGGATAAAATATTTTTCTGATTATTATTTACTTTCTCAACTACACCAACTAACTCTGGAGAATAACCAGCTGATTCTGAAATATTAATAAGTGCTTTCACATCCTTAGGGAAGCAACTTCCTCCATAACCACAACCAGGATAAATAAATTGATATCCTATTCTCTTGTCAGAACCAATACCTATTCTTACTTCATTAATATCTGCTCCTACATGCTCGCAAATATTTGCCATCTCATTGATAAAAGAGATTTTTGTTGCCAGCATTGCATTTGCAGCATATTTAGTCATCTCAGCAGATCTAATATCCATTCCAATAAATCTGTCATGAGTAAAAGTAAAAGGAGCGTATAATTCCTTCATTTTTTTCATAGATTCTTCATTATCTGCACCAACAACAACTCTATCAGGTCTCATGAAATCATCAATTGCAGCCCCTTCCTTCAGAAATTCTGGGTTTGATACCACATCAAATGTTAAGTCTGAGTTTCTATTATCTAAAGTTTCCTGAATTTTAGATTGTACTAAATCAGCTGTACCAACTGGAACTGTACTCTTATCTACTATAATAATATGTTGTGTCATGTTATTTCCAATATCTTCAGCAACTTGCAAAACATATTTTAAATCTGCACTACCATCAGATCCCATAGGAGTACCAACAGCTATAAATACAATAGTTGCTTCATCTAATGCATCCTTTATATGTGTTGTGAAAAGTAGTGTTCCTTTCTTTTGATTATCAAGTACTAAAGGTTCAATTCCAGGCTCATAAATTGGAACTTTTCCTTCTTTAAGATTTGTGATTTTTCTCTGATCTACATCAACACAAATAACCTTATTGCCCATCTCGGCAAAACATGCAGCAGCTACTAAACCAACATATCCTGAACCAATTATCCCGACTTTCATTTATTTTGTTTCTTTTAATGATTTTTGTTTAACCTCTCTAATAATAGCAATTATTATTGAAAGAATAAACGCTACAAAACCTATTGCAGTACCCCAAACCAAGACTTCTCTTTCAGCTACTGTGGTTTGAGTAAAAGGTTTTGAAAAACTTAATGGCTTTATTAATTTTATATCTCTTTCTATCTTTCGCTTTCTTTCTTCTAATATAATAATATCATTAGCAATTGTCTGTTCATTATTAGATGCAAGATAATTAGAACTGTTACTTATTTCTGTTAATGATTCCTTTGTAATCAATTCATCTCGAAAGCTCTGTAAATCTTCAATTTCATCTTCTATAGCTTTTTTCAAATCTTCATTTCCTTTTTTAAATTCAAACCAATATTCAGCAATATATTTATTATTCTCAAAATAATCCTCCAATCCTAACTGAACATGCTCAATGATATTTGCGTCCCTTACTAATAAATTAATTTGAAAATCTGCTGTATTATGAAATTTTTCATCTTTATCCTGTCTTAATAGTGGTTCAGCCTCAATAAATTTAATTTGTGATGCTAATTCAATCGATAAATTAGTCATTTTTTTTGTCAATGCTTCATAATCTTCTTTATCAACATCAAGCTGCAAATCATTTATAAGGTTTATTGCCATTCTTTGATTTCTCATGTCATCATCTTCTGAGATCTCAATTCCCACATATTCAGAAATTCCAGAAGTAGCAATTGCTGTTGTTTCATAAAATGAAGGTTTTAACTTCTGAAACAAAAACACTCCAATTATAGCAAATAAAGTCATTGAGATAATTAGTCTTTTATTTCTATCAAAAAACATAATTACATCAAACAAGATTCTTTCTAAACTTATTTCCTTATTCATAATATTTGTATTGTTAAAGTATAAAAAAACCCCATAAAATGGGGTTTTTATTTTAATTTATTAAAAAATCTAATATTCCCACATATCTTGTTCAATATTAAATATCTCTTCTTTGATTCTGTCTGACTCTAATAATGCATCTAAACCAACCATATAATCTGTCACACCTCTATTCATAATATTAGATTCTTGTAAAACTCTACTACCAAACATTCTTTTCTCAAAAACTCCTAAATAGGATCTTTGTTGTGCATTATTCTTAGTAAAATTTGCAACTTTAGTTTGAACTAATAGATCTCTATAGTCTGGGAAATAAATCCAAAACATATCTTCTTCTCTATCTTCATTTGGGATTTCCATAACAGGACATAGTGCAATAATTCTAACATTCATTGCTGATCTATGTTTATCAAAGAACCACTCTTCTTTAAGTTTCCATCTTTTAACATTTGTTCTGTCAAATGCTGCTCCTTTAATTGTATCATAAATAATATTACCTAACTCATCAAACATAGGTTCACCATATTCATCATATTTTGTTTCAATTACATCCCCCTTTCTTCCTAAAGCAAGTTTTTCTTGGAAACTTAATTCACCATATTTAAACTCATTTCCTGCTTTAGCGTTTTGTTCCGCTTTAAATACTCTTTTTCCATCGTCTATTTGAATATCTTCCATTATTACATCAATTAAACTCATCTCTTCAGGATTTAAATGATTTCTATCTGTAATTGCTGGATAATAAAAGTGGTGATTAGCCTTTTGTCTTAAATCAATTTCTCTCCATATTGTTCTGGACCATACTACATCTTTTTCAGCAATTTCAGGATACTCATAAGCCTCCTCTTTTTGTTGATTATGATCCTTTGAATAGGCTCCGTTAATAATATCCTCTGGTTGATCTTGCAAAGGCTCTAAAACCTGTGCAACTGATAATATTGGCATAAATATTGCTAATATTATTGATAACTTTTCTTTTCTTTTCATAATTATAATTTTATTCAATTATTAATTCAAATTTATCTTTTGGTCTATCAAGATAGGTAGGTACACCTTTTTGCCTAACAACAAAGTCCTTAAATAATACCGTCTGACCTTTTGATAATTTACTAATCTCTAATTTTGCAGCTTCTGAAACTTTATATCCTTTAACCTTCGTTTCAACTCTTTTCGTCCCAATACACACTACAGTAAACTCAGATACAGAAAACTTAATTGGAAAATCAAAATCTTTAATTTTACTAGAAAACGTATTCGCTTTAACCTTATTCTTATCATACGTGCCGTCAGCATATCTTGCTCCAATAGTTTGTCCAGGCACATTCTTTACTCTAAACACAGACTTACCTATTGGTTTATATCTCTTTTCATCCTTTTGCTTGACTGAAAGAGAAACATTAACTTCCTTTCCAACATTAGCTTGAGATGGTTTAATAATATATTCTCCTTTCTTTCTATTGATAGACGTAAGAGCACCTCCACTAAAAGATACTTTAATATCCTCTGGTTGGTATCCAGCTACTGAGACCTGTATAGGATTCTCAATATCATTTGCATAAAGTACATTCATTTGTGTAGCTGAAACTGCAAATGATTTATCTGCCACCAGATATTCTCCCTCAAAAGGATAATATTGATTTCCATCATCTTGTAATATTTTTATTAATCCTTTATATGTTTGAGGACCTACTCTATTTCCTTTTACACTATATTCACCTTTTCCGTTTAGTACAGGAACTATTTCGGGAGCCTTATTCCATATAGGTTCATTATCCACCAAAACAGGAAGTCCATTTGAATCTAATTCATAATCTCCAATAAATATTTCTGGTGTTGAGGATTTATCAAATGCTGTAAGGAAAATTTTAGATTTAAATTCCTCATTTTTTAGTATAAAATTTGATGATGGTATTGTGGTAGCTTCTGCTCCAGAAAACTTAAGAAATGACTCATTAACATTTGAAGCAAGGAAACTAATTACTGCTAATTCCATATTTTTAACATCTGCTTGCCATTTTGAAAGTAAAGTTAAAGCTCCTACAGAAGGCATATCATGAAAGTTGTAATGTTCCCAACTTACTTTCTTTCCTTTATCTCCATAAACCTTTCCCTCCTTAATATCTAATGTTGTATTTATCTCTTCAATTAATGAACTTAATTTACCATTAGTTGTAACCCAATTAGAATCTTTTGCTGTTTCTAAAACATCTAATAAAAGTTCTTTATAATCAAGAATACGATTCTTTAATTGAGTCGATTTTCCTTCTCCATCTATTCTTGGAAGTTGTGCTTTACTCTCTGGATTAAACACGTCTCCAGAAGAATTTCTATCATCTTTTTTACTAAGAAACGCAATTTTCTTGTTCTTATCTATATCATCTAATTTATCATAAGATACTTCAAATTTATTATCTTCTATTTCCTCTCCATCTTCATCTAAATGTTCTCCTAAAAATACTGCATTATCTACAGTTAAAACTAAAGTATATTTCATCTCTTGAATAAAATTAACTAGTTCTAATGCATCAGGTTTAATCTTATTTGCAAGATTTTTATAATTCTTTACTTTTTCCTGATTTGTAGCGTCCTCAAATGCAGCGTAGGTCTCAGTGTTTTTCTTGTCTAAACCATTAGTAGTCTTAACAATCCCTAAATTTACTTCAAAAAAGGAATTAAGAACCTCTTTTGAAACATTTAATGCAAGAAGTGCGGTAAGCACTAAATACATCATGTTAATCATCTTCTGTCTTGGTGTCATTTTACCAGATGCCATATTCTTTCTTTATAAATTTGTAGTTAGTAAAATGATTATTTATTAGGATTCATTGCTGTAAGCATATTTCCATATACTTTATTCATTTGTTCTAAATTAACAGCTAATTGGGAAACTTGTTCCTGGAATCTCTTTGAATCTTCTACTGATGACTGTAAGTTTTGTAAGAACATTGTTGTAGCTTCCATTTGCTGATTTGAAGCTTGTAATTGTAATTCATATAAGGAATTTAAAGCATTCATATTCTTTATTCCTTCCTGAATCTGATCATTATATTCCCCAATACCTGAAGCAGCTGAAATTGTTTCATTCAATTTAGTGGAAGCTTCACCAAAAGATTTTAGTCCTTCATTTAGACTTTCAATTAAAACATTGTCAATTTTCGCTTTTACCAATGCTTCATCCAATTGCTGAGCTGGAGACATATTTGCAGGGTCTGTCATATCATGACCTAATTCAGGATATGCTCTTTCCCACTCATACTCCTCATGAGGTTTCTCAAATGCTGAGAAAAAGAAAATAATTGCCTCCATACCTAATCCAACTATCAGCATCTCTGATGCAAATGGTAGATGTTCTATTTTAAATAACGCTCCTAAAATTACAATTGCCGCTCCCCAACCATATAGTTTTGGCATCATAACTTTGTACCATTTTGCTTCTGTAATGAAATCTAACATTTTTTTTTATTTAGTTTTTATTAATTAAATTTTTTAGTTAAAATCTTTTTTGTCTCTTCCCAAGAAATCCATAACGCATCTGAATCCGATATAAGATGTTGAAACATCATCATATTCATAAGATCTTGTAGATGTCTGAATAAAATATGAAATATCTTTCCACGATCCTCCTCTAACAACTTTTCTCTTTAACACATTTGCATCCGATTCTTCTGAAATATATGAATTATCAGAATTCATATCATGTGAATAAGAAGTAGAAGTTTCATCAAATACTGTAGATGTCCACTCTGCAACATTCCCTGACATATCATATAAACCATAATTATTTGGATTATATTGTCTTACTTTGATAGCTTTTATCCCACCATCCGCAGTGTAATTACCTCTTAATGGCTTGAAATTAGCTAAGAAACATCCTTTCATGTTTCTAGTATAAGGACCTCCCCATGGATACGGAGATAAACTAAGACCTCCTCTTGCAGCATATTCCCATTCTGTTTCAGTAGGTAGTCTAAAATCCGGTAAAATAGGTTCATTATTTGCTCTTAGAAAAGAGTTTATAATATGCGTTCTCCAGTGACAAAATGCATTTGCTTGGCTCCAATTAATACCAACTACAGGATAATCATCAAATGCAATATGTTCATAGTTTAATGTAGCGTCTGTTTCATTATTAGCATATGCATAATCTGATTGATAATCTAAAGTAGAAGGGTAAATATTTACTACTGTATCAACAACAAACTTTTTTCTGTATTCAGAACCACTCATATCATCAATAGTATTCTCATTTATCTTATTTTGATTAGCAAGTGCTTTAACATCTAGAAATTCATATCTATAAATGAAATTATTTTCCTCCTTTATTACATCTCCATCTACATATCCCTTGACAAAAAGATTATCAAATACTTCTTTACGTTCATCTTCAGAAATTCTAGCATTCCAATCAATCTTTGGTAAATAAACAGCTCTTGCATCATCTACATCTCCGAAATACTCTTTACCTAAATTATCTTCATCATCTGGCATTTCATAATCTAAATCATCTGAAGGATCTCTTTCTCTCCATCCAATTAGCTCTATATCATCCATCCAATGATTTATTAGATTTCGTGAAATTTCATCATTCTCCTTAATCTCATTTAAATTGATTAAGTAATTACTCTTTACAAGCGTAACTTCATTCCTAGGTCCTTCCGTTTGGAATTTACCTAAGTAACTTCGAATAATTGAATCAACAACCCATCTCTCAAACTGACGATATTCGTTATTTGTAATTTCAGTTTCATCCATATAAAAAGCTCCTACAGAAACTCTCTGATTAGTAGAAACATTTGCAAATGGCACATCCTGATCAGACGGTCCCATAACAAAACTTCCTTGTGGAACAAAGATCATGCCATAAGGATCTGTTGGATTCCAAGACAATCGATCTAGACCTCCAATTAATTCTCCGTTTCCAGAACCTCCACAGCTACTTAACAAAGCAACTATTGAACTTAAAAATAATATTCTTTTCATATTCATTTAATTTAATTCACTATTATTAGTGAAATGTTTGTAATTCTATAAGTATCTTGGATTTTTATAACTTCTTACTGGTCTGTCGTAATCAACCTTAAAACTGTAACCCAACATAAACTCAAGACTGTTATTTTGTATTCCATTCAGAACTACATCATAAGCAATTCCAAAATGTAAGTCATCTCTAATTTTCAAACCCGTTAGTAACACAATACCTTCGTCTAATCGATAACTAACTCCACCCCAGATCTTATTATTGTATTTAATCATTGCATTTACATCTAATTGAGATGTAGAACCATCAGATTTTAAGTAAATAGATGGATTTAATGAAACTAATGGATTTATTTCATGGTTATAACCCGCTAAAAGAAAATAATGACGAGATAATTCGAGAATATTCTCTTCATTTTCAATAGTAGGTTCTGTTATGTGTAAAGTAGAAAGTCCAATATAAACGTCTTGGGTATTGTAATATAATCCTCCTCCAAAATCCATAGCCGAGCCACTTTCCGTAGCAAAATTCTCTGGATCTGCAGGATTTAGATTTCCTCCATCTAGTCCACTCTGGAACATACCAGCAGAAGCTCCTATCCCTAACTGACCTTCTCCTAAATCTGTTTGATAAGCATAAGACAATTGTAGTCCTAAATTACTATATTCAGCAATTGCATCTGAAACAATATTCAAACCAATCCCTCCACTTAAAATTGGAATAGGCCCCTCTACAGAAAGATTTAAAGTTGTAGGTGCTCCGTCAAAACCCATCCATTGACTCCGGTGTAAAACAGTAGCGTTTATTGATTCTGAACTACCGGCAATTGCAGGGTTATTCGCTAATTTGTTAAACATGTTCTGACTAAACTGAGGAACTTGTTGAGCTTGAGACACCCCAAAAGAAAGGGTGATTAAGGATATAAATAGTATCGTTTTTTTCATATTCATTTCTGAGATTACACTCGATTTTCAGTTTGCTAATATAAGTATTTTTTTTAAGATTAGATGAAATTAGAGAAAATCACATGTTTTTCTTAGGTATTCATTAAATCAGAACCTATAAAAAACGATTATATGTTTTCATCCATCTAGAAGGAATCTCTCCTTTATTTGCATGCTGATAATCATCATAAGAACAAGCTACAAAATAATTGTCGAAACTTCCTGTATTGGAGTTTTTGAAAGGCACCCCCATCCACCATCTTCCACTAGTTTGGCTTTTATAGAACTCAATTTCTGTCTGTTCATCTTCAAAAACAATAGTATATTTTACACAATTCTCAATATTTGGATTTAGTTCATTTTTTCTAGAGTTGTACCCTTCAATAAAATACCAAATCATTTGAGAAATAAGTTGGGACCCCTGATTAGAGAGATCTAATTCCTGATTATACTCAAAAATACCGAAACAGCTTATTTTATCACTTATACCAGCATACCTAGCTATTTTACAAACTTCCTCACTATCAAATCCATTTGGTGTAGAATATACATTGGACATAAATGAAGATGATTTTACAGAAGACATGTCAAAACTAAGGAAATCTGTATTTCGCAACAGAGGTTCTGCTTCGTGCATATTATTTTTAATATAACCTAGTCTATAAAGTTCAAAATTTAATCCATTTAATAAATCTACCTCTTCTGGTTTAACAAAGAAACTTTGATAACCCAAATTTATATAATTAAACAAGTGATTTGGTTTATAAGAAATAACTTTACTAAAGAAGGAACTAGATTTTAGCTTGTCATCTGGCAAACCAACATCAAAAGTAGAATCTGCAGAACAGAAAGTAATGGTCTTTTCTAATTTTGCGTAAGCCTTATAAATAGCGTAAGAAATATCTTGACCACCACCAATAATAATAGGAATAATTCCCTTATCAATTAAATCTCCACAAACCTCAACAATTAAATCAAATGATTCTTTTCTTGTTGGCATCAAACTTAAAGTTCCTAAATCTGCAATTTTTGGTAGATTCTCGAAATAAAGACGATAAAAGGAATCTCTAATCTTACACTCTGATGAAGAAGGGATATTATCTGTTCCTTCAAATTCAGGAACATTAAAAATAGCTATTTCAGCATAATCAACTTTCGGAAATGATTCTTGTAAATGAGAATCAATCTGAAAACCAACTTGTGAAGGGTTCCACCTTTCTTTTACAGAATATAATCCCGGATTTAATGGTAAAAAATTAGATGATATCTCCATTTATTTCTTCTTTCTATTGTACTTTGATTTAGGCTGATTCTCCATTAATTCCAAACATTTTTCTCTTGTTAATTCTTTTGGTTCCAAATCTTTTGGTATTTTAACATTTATTTTCTTTCCTTTTGGTGGAGTCACCTGAATAAACAGACCGTATCTACCATTAAGAACTTGCACTAAAGGATTTCCGTCAAAATTAGAAATTAATCTATCTTTATCTGCTTGAATCTTAATTTTTATCAACTCAATTGCTCTATCAATTTCAATAGTTAAGGGGTCATCACCATCATCTTTCTTGATAGAAGTAAACTTCCCGTCATATCTTAAATACGGTCCAAATCTACCAACAGAAGCAACGACCTCCTTACCCTCAAACTCACCAATATTTCTTGGTAACTTAAACAAATCCAGAGCTTCCTCTAAAGAAATTGTTTGTATAGATTGTCCTTTCATTAATGATGCAAATTTTGGTTTAGGAGCATCCTCTTCTTCTTGTTTTTCCCCTAATTGAACCATTGGTCCGAAAGGTCCAATCCTTACGTATACATTCTTACCTGATACTGGATCTTCACCTACTAATCTTTCTCCAGTAGACTTCTCTACATTTCCTATTACGTCCTCTACTTTCAAATGAAAATCACCATAGAAATTCTGAATCATGTCATTCCATTTTTTATTTCCTTCCGCTACCTGATCAAACTCTTTTTCAACTCCAGCTGTAAAACCATAATCCAATACTCCATCAAAATGATTAACCAAGAAATCATTTACTACAACTCCAATATCTGTTGGAAACATTTTATTTTTTTCTGCACCTGTGTTTTCTGTTTTTACTTCCTTTGTTATCTGACCATCTTTTAATATCAAATATTGAAAATCTCTTTTTATTCCTTCTCTACTTTCTTTTACAACATAACCTCTTTTCTGAACAGTTGTAATAATAGATGCGTAAGTTGAAGGTCTTCCAATCCCTAAATCTTCTAACTTTTTTACTAAAGTAGCTTCTGCATATCTAGCTGCGTGTCTTGAAAAACGCTCTATAGCAGTAACTTCATTCATTATTAAATTATCATTTACATTTAGTTTTGGAAGCATCCCTTCTTGCTCTTCAGAATCATCATCCTTACCTTCCATGTAAACTTTCATAAATCCTTCAAATTTTATCATCTCACCTTTTGCGGTAAACTGCTCTTCAGAAGTAGAAATATCAATTTTAGCAATTGTTCTTTCTAATTGAGCGTCTGACATTTGAGAAGCAATAGTTCTTTTCCAAATTAAATCATATAACTTCTGATGAGAACTTTCACCATCTACACTATGTTTACTCATATCTGTCGGCCTAATCGCCTCATGAGCTTCTTGAGCTCCTTTCGATTTTGTAGCAAATGTTCTTTCTTGAGAATACTCTAAACCATAAGAGGAAGAAATTTCATTAACACAAGATTGCCTTGCGTCATTTGATAGATTTACACTATCAGTTCTCATATATGTAATCTTACCTGATTCGTATAATCTTTGAGCTACATTCATAGTTTGAGCAACTGAATAACCTAATTTCCTAGAAGCCTCTTGCTGTAATGTTGAAGTAGTAAATGGTGCAGAAGGAGATTTTTTCGCTGGTTTAGTTTCTAATTCTGAAATTTTATAGGATGCCGTTAAACATTGTTTCAGAAAAACTTCTGATCCTTCTAAAGTTTGGAATCTTCTAGAAATTTCTGATTTAAATGTCTTACCTTCAGGGGTTGTAAATATTGCTGATACTCTGTATGAAGATATAGATTTAAAATTCTCAATTTCTTTCTCTCTCTCTACAATGAGTCTTACTGCAACTGATTGTACCCTACCTGCTGATAGACCTTGTTTTACTTTTCTCCAAAGCACCGGAGAAAGTTCAAATCCAACTAATCGGTCTAGAACTCTTCTAGCTTGCTGAGCGTCTACCAAATTAGTGTCAATCTCTCTTGGATTTTGTACTGCTTTTGTAATAGCTTTCTTTGTAATTTCATGAAAGACAATTCGTTTTGTATCTTTCTTTCCTAAATTCAAAACTTCTTGCAAATGCCATGCAATAGCTTCACCCTCACGATCCTCATCCGTTGCAAGCCACACTGTATCTGCTGCTTTTACACACTTTTTTAATTCTGAAACAACATTTTTTTTATCTTCCGAGACCTCATACTTAGGAGTAAATCCATTTTCAATATCTATTCCCATCCCTCCTTTCTTAGGTAAATCTCTGATATGACCAATACTTGACTTCACCAAAAATTCTTTTCCTAAATATCCTTCAATTGTTTTTGCTTTTGCTGGAGACTCTACAATTACTAAGTTCTTTGCCATAATGATTTTATAAAGTTTAATTAAAAAAGTTTTGCAAATAAAATAAATAAAATTTGAATCTGCCAAATAAAATTTTATGTCAGTTTACCTATATTATATAATAATATAAATAAAATAACATCTGACACATTGTCATAGTTTGTCAAAAAATTTTAATTTTGCAGTTCTAAAATAAATGAATAAATGAATTTAGAACAATTGATTGTAAAAGATATTGAAGAAAGCAAACAAGGAGAAAGTTTGAATTTAGCAAACAAACCTAATGCTTCTAGGAAAATGTATATTGAAAGTTATGGATGTCAGATGAATTTTTCTGATTCCGAGATTGTTGCTTCTATCCTTAAAGAAGAAAGTTTTACTACTACACAAAACATTAGTGAAGCTGATTTAGTTTTTGTAAATACTTGTTCGATTCGAGAAAAAGCAGAACAAACAATCAGAAAAAGATTAGAGTTTTATAATTCCATAAAAAAGAAGGGGAATAAAGGAATGATTGTAGGGGTATTGGGATGCATGGCAGAGAGATTGAAAGATAAATTACTGGAAGAAGAAAAATTAGTTGACATTGTAGTAGGACCTGATGCATACAGAGACTTACCGAACCTAATAAAACAAGTTGATGATGGCAGAAAAGCAGTAAATGTTATATTATCCAGAGAAGAAACATATGCAGACATTAATCCTGTAAGACTTGGAGGGAACGGAGTAACAGCATTTGTTTCCATTACCAGAGGGTGTGATAATATGTGTACTTTTTGTGTGGTTCCATTTACCAGAGGAAGGGAAAGAAGTAGAGATCCTAAAAGTATAATTACCGAATGTAAACAACTTGTATCAGATGGATATAAAGAAGTTACTCTTCTTGGTCAGAATGTAGATTCTTACTTATGGTATGGAGGTGGGGCAAAAAAAGATTTTGGAAAATCTTCTGAAAAAACCAAGAAAGAAAGTATAAATTTTGCGATTTTATTAGATAAGGTTGCAAATACATGCCCTGAATTAAGAATCCGATTTTCAACATCAAACCCTCAAGATATAAGTAAAGAGGTAATAGAAACAATGATAAAATACGATAATATCTGCAAACATATTCACTTACCTGTACAATCAGGAAGTAGTAAAATCTTACAATTAATGAACAGAGGATATAATAGAGAAAGATACTTAGATCTAATTGATAACATTAAAGAAAATATCAAAGATTGTTCTATTTCAATGGATATTATTACAGGTTTCTGTTCAGAAACAGAAGAAGATCATCAGAATACATTAAGTTTGATGGACTATGTAAAATATGAGTTTGGATACATGTTTAAATATTCAGAACGACCAAATACACCTGCGGCAAGATTAGAAGATGATATTCCTGAGGAAATTAAACAAAGAAGACTCTCCGAGATCATTGACAAACAAATGAAACATTCTCTACTTAGAAACCAAGAAAAACTAGGAAATACATATGAAGTTCTCGTAGAAGGAACATCAAAAAAATCTGATGATTTTCTATATGGAAGAACTACTTATAATTCAGTTGTTGTATTTCCAAAAGAAAATCATAATATAGGTGATTTTGTTATGGTAAAAATAAATGAATGTACATCAGCGACATTAAAAGGTAAATCTATTTAATTATGAAAGTTCAACAAGCAAAACAAAGATTTGGAATAATAGGAAATAGTGTCCTTCTTGATAGATCAATAAATATTGCACTTCAGGTTGCTCCTACAGATATTTCAGTTTTCGTTTCCGGAGAAAGTGGGACAGGGAAAGAAAGTATTCCAAAAATAATACATCAAGCAAGTAAGAGAAAACACAACAATTATATTGCAGTAAATTGTGGAGCTATTCCGGAAGGAACAATTGATAGTGAATTATTCGGTCATGAAAAAGGTTCTTTTACTGGAGCTCATGATAGCAGAAAAGGATACTTTGAAGTTGCAGATGGTGGAACTATTTTCTTAGATGAAGTTGCAGAACTTCCTCTGTCTACTCAAGTTCGCTTGTTAAGAGTATTAGAGAGTGGAGAATTTATAAAAGTTGGTTCTTCTACCCCAATTAAAATAAATGTCAGGGTGATTGCAGCAACAAATATCAACATACCTCAGGCGATTAAAAATGGGAAATTCCGTGAAGATTTATATTATAGATTAAATACTGTAAGTATTTTTATTCCATCCTTAAGAGAAAGAAAAGAAGATATTTCATTACTCTTCAGAAAATTTGCTTCCGATTTTTCAGAGCAATACAACACCCCTTCTATCCGATTAGATGAAGAGGCTATGGATATAATTACAAATTATAATTGGCCAGGAAATATACGACAACTAAAAAACTTTGTCTCTCAACTTTCTGTAATAGAAAAAGAAAGAAATATTAGTGCACAAACCATCTTAGATTCATTACCAGAAAACAAGAATTCTTCAAATACCCCTATTTTGTTTGAAGATAAAAATAAAGCTGACTTATCAGAAAGAGAAATCTTGTATAAAGTGCTTTTTGACATGAAAAGAGATCTAACTGAACTAAAAAAGATTACTTTTGATTTAATGAAAAAGGATGGAGAAACAGAAACAACTCAAGTTTTTAATGATCTCTCAGAGAACGAAATTACATTAGTTTCGCATGATACTACAAATAAAACTGAGGAATCAGATTCTTCGTTTTCGTTAGCAGATCATGAAAAAATGCTAATCAAACAATCCTTAGAAAAACACAAAGGAAAACGAAAATTAGCTGCTGAGGAATTAGGAATATCTGAAAGAACACTATATCGGAAAATCAAAGAATTTAATCTCTAAATGAAGAAAATTCTGTACATATCGTTAATTACAATATTTAGTTCGTGTGGGTTTTATTCTTTCACTGGAGCATCTATTTCTCCTGATGTGAAAACATTTTCTGTAGATTATTTTAATAATAAAGCAACTACTGTCAACGCATCATTAAGTTCTGTTTTCACTGAAATGCTAAAAGAACATTTTACTAGACAAACTTCCTTAGAGCAAATTGAAGATGATGGTGATTTATCGTTTGAAGGAGAAATAACTTCTTACACTATAAAACCAATATCTATTCAGGCGAATGAAACAGCAAGACAAAACCGACTAACCATAAAAGTGCAAGTAAAATTTGTAAATAAATTTGATAAAAATATAAATTTCAATTCTACATTTAGTAGATATAAAGATTTCCCTGCAGATGAAGATTTAAGTCAAGTTGAAGAAACTTATATGGAGGAAATCTGCACTGAATTAGTAGAGGATATTTTTAATAAATCAGTTGTTAATTGGTGATGAATACGGAAAGAATCATATCATTAATTGAAAGTCCCAATCTAATAAATAGAAAGGATATTACTTTCTTGGAAGATATAAGTATAAAACACCCTTCATTCTCTATTTCACATGTTTTGCTTGCTAAAGGATTATTAAATACTGAAAGTGTAAGATATAATCAAAAACTTAAAAAAGCAGCTCTTTATTCTTTAAATAGAAAACAACTCTTCAGACTTATATCACAAGATGTGAAAAAAAATGAAATAGCAAAAGAAAACATCCCAATTAAAGTAATAAAAGTTGAAGAAGAGGTGATAATTACTACAAAAGAAGAATTAAAAATAGGTCAACCTTTAGAGTTTGAAGAAACAGAAGAATATTCTTTCTCTGAGTGGTTAGCACTTACGAAAGTACAAAAAATTAACAGAGAAAATTCTGAAGAAAAAACAGATTTGATAAATGACTTTATTGAAAAGAGTCCTACAATAAAAGTAGAGAAAAATAAGTTCTTTTCTCCTACAGAAACAGCAAAATCATCTATTATTGAAAATGATGAATTAGTAACAGAAACTTTAGCTCGTGTTTACCTAGAACAAGAATATTTCGAAAAAGCAATTGAATCTTATAAAAAATTAAGTTTGAAATATCCGAAAAAAAGTAGTTTCTTTGCCGACCAAATTAATTTGATAAACGACTTAAAAAAGAAATAACCTATGTATGAGACTATCTCAATCTTAATTATTATTTGTTCAGTATTACTAGTATTAATTATTCTTATCCAAAACCCTAAAGGAGGTGGATTATCTTCTTCCTTCGGAGGTGGTGCAAGCCAAATAATGGGAGCAAAGAATACTACTGATTTCCTTGAAAAGGCTACTTGGACTTTAGCAATTTCTCTCATTGTTTTAACACTTGCTTCCAATATTTGGATTTAAATTTTTGAAGGAAACTCAAAAAACCCGCAGGAAAACATAAAGAAACGACTAATTAATCTTTACTTAAACATTGTAGTAAGTACCATATGAATCTGACAATTTTTCCGAAATTATCTCATTTTTTAATTTGGCATAATAATTGAACCTCTTTATTAAAGTAATAACAAATATTAATATAAATAATACATACATGACCTCAAAAATTAAACCTCTTGCTGATAGAGTACTTATAAAAGTTTCTGAAGCAGAAACGACTACGCAATCTGGAATTATTATACCAGATAACGCACAAGAAAAACCACAAAAAGGAACGGTAATGGCAGTAGGAAATGGAATAAAAGATCAACCTATTACAGTAAAAGTTGGGGATACTGTTTTATATGGAAAGTATGCTGGAACAGAACTTAAACATGAAGGAGAGGAGTTTATTATCATGAAAGAATCAGACATATTTGCAATAATTTAATAACACAAAATAAAATCTAAAATGGCTAAAAATATATCATTCGATACAGAAGCAAGAGATGCACTAAAAAGAGGTGTAGATGCTCTTGCAAATGCAGTAAAAGTAACATTAGGACCAAAGGGTAGAAATGTAGTAATTGAAAAGAAATTTGGAGGGCCAAGTATCACAAAAGATGGGGTTTCGGTAGCTAAGGAAATTGAACTAGAAGACGCATTAGAAAACATGGGAGCTCAAATGGTAAAAGAAGTTGCGTCTAAAACAGCTGATTTAGCTGGAGATGGTACAACTACAGCTACTGTTTTAGCACAAGCTATTATAACTTCAGGACTTAAAAATGTTGCTGCTGGAGCAAACCCAATGGATTTAAAAAGAGGCATTGATAAAGCTGTAGAAATAGTAATTACAGATATTGACAAACAATCAAAGAAAGTAGGCAATAGCTACGAGATGATTGAACAAGTTGCTTCTATTTCTGCAAATAACGACAATGTAATTGGGAATTTAATTGCTGAAGCAATGAAAAAAGTAAAAACGGAAGGTGTTATCACTGTTGAAGAAGCGAAAGGGACAGAAACTACCGTTGAAGTAGTAGAAGGAATGCAATTTGACAGAGGATATCTATCTCCTTATTTTATTACAGATGCCGACAAAATGGAAACGGAATTAGATAACCCGTACATTCTTATTTATGACAAGAAAATCTCTACAATGAAAGATCTTCTTCCAATCTTAGAACAAACTGCAAAAGCAGGTAGGCCATTAATGATTATCGCTGAAGATGTAGACGGAGAAGCTCTTTCAACTTTAGTAGTAAATAAAATTAGAGGATCTCTTAAAGTATCTGCTGTAAAAGCTCCAGGATTTGGAGATAGAAGAAAAGCTATGTTGGAAGATATTGCAATCCTTACAAACGGAACTGTTATTTCAGAAGAAAGAGGTTTTACTTTGGAAGCTGCTACTATTGAAATGTTAGGTAGTTGCGAAAAAATAGTTACAGATAAAGATAATACGACTATCATAAATGGAGAGGGAGATTCAGATAATATAAAAGCAAGAGTAAATCAGATTAAGGCTCAAATTGAAAGTACTACTTCTGATTATGATAGAGAAAAACTTCAGGAAAGACTAGCAAAACTTGCAGGTGGAGTTGCAGTACTTTATGTTGGAGCTGCATCTGAAATGGAAATGAAAGAAAAGAAGGATAGAGTTGATGATGCTCTTGCTGCTACTAGAGCTGCTGTAGAAGAAGGTATTGTATCTGGAGGTGGAGTTGCTATTGTAAGAGCCTCAAAAAAGTTAGAAAAACTTACTGGAGAAAATGATGATGAGCAAACAGGAATCAATATTATTGAAAGAGCGTTAGAAGAACCACTTAGACAAATTGTAGCAAATGCTGGAATGGAAGGAAGTGTTATTGTAAGTAAAGTAAAAGATGGAAAAAATGATTTCGGTTTTAACGCAAAATCAGAAAAATTTGAAAACTTGATGAAATCTGGAATTATTGACCCAGCTAAAGTAGTAAGAGTCGCTTTACAACATGCAGCATCTGTTGCGGGGATGCTACTTACTACCGAATGTGTTATTTCTGATATTCCTGAGGAAACTCCTCCTATGCCTCCAATGGGAGGTGGAGGTATGCCAGGAATGATGTAAAAAAATTCGTATTATATTATTTTAAAAAATCCCTGCTAATTTTGGTTGGTATTTTTTTTAAGTTTAGATTCCTCTTTCATTTTTTTAATGATAATTCGTAAGTAGAACAATAAAAATATAGTTAAGATAATTGGAAAGATAATAGGAGGAACCTCATCCCAATCAATATAAATACTAATGGTTACCAATCCAATTAACATTGCTGCCCCTAAAAACATCATGTTAATTTTGCTGATTGCAAGGGACTTAAAGTGATTTCTTTAGAGTTACTATTTTTATTTGAATCTCGAGTAATACCTTTAAATTTCCTGCAATCAACACACATACAATTACTAATATCAAATCCTTGTTTTTGTAATCGCAAATGGTATTGTTCAGTTGTTTCTTTCTTTACTACTTTATTAGTATCTGCTTTAAGAGTATCAATAGAGATTAAAATCTCTCCATGAACTGGAAAAGAAGCATAACTTACATTTGCAAGTGTAGTTATCGTAATTAAAAGTAAGAGTAGTTTCTTTATATTTAATATTTCTTTCATTTAATTAAAAAATAAGAAACTTTATAAGAAGGAGAGAAATTATTAAGATAGATATCCCAATAAAGGAATTTGATCTGTTTGCACCTCTTTTTCTTGCTTCTTTTGCAGAAAATATTGTAGCAAAAACAGATGCTATTGTCAATAGTAAATAAGGAAATGGATTTCCATTATGAGAGAAACCATTGCCAATAAATAGAAAAATAAATAAAACTGATAACAAAGACAATAAAACACTCAACACAGCAAACAACAAACCTCCTGTATTAGGTTCCTCATCAGCAATTTGAATAACCTCATTTTGCATACCATCAGTTACAGGAAAAGAAGCATAACTAACATTTACAAATGTAGTTATCGTGATTAAAAGTAATATTAGTTTTTTCACAAATAATAGGCGAAAATAAAACTTAATAGATAAAGTGTTATGCTAAGCATAGTAAATGGAGAATATTGTTAATAATAGTATTATCTATTTAGTTAATTTTTTGTTAATTGTATTTATCTTTGCATGTAATATTAAAATTATATTTATGATGTTTAAAAAAGATCCGAAATCTACTATTAAAAGAAAATATCAGCCAACAGAAAAGGCTCAAAAATTTTTAGATAAAGTTGAAAACCCAAAATATGATCGTGGAATGATCAGGGGTCTAAATAAATTTATAGGCAACAAAGTTCCTGAAGAGATGCAAGGGTTTTATTCAGAAGAAGAATTACAAGCATTGGTTGACCTAAGAGATACTCCAAATGATGTAGAAGCTCGAATGCCCGTAAAGATTACTAATCATTATTTTCAAATTGCAAAAAACAGTAAACCAATACAAACTTTGGTTAAAGCTAGTCCTGCAGAAACATATGATCTTGATGGAGCTCCTGATCCTGGAAATCAGATGACTTATAGTCCATTAGAAGGTCTAATACATAAATATGAATTAGGACTTATATATGTTGTTGATACTTGTTCAGCACATTGCCGTTTTTGCTACAGAGAAGAGTTAATAGCAAGAAAAGAAATTAAAAGAGAAGATGGTACAATTTCTTCAAAAGGTACAGCTCAAATACCTGAACTAGTAGAATACATCTTAGAACACAACAGAATAGTAAAAGAAAATGGAGGAAAACATCCAGAAACAAATCGGGAAAAATTAAGAGAAATTTTAATGTCAGGAGGAGATCCAATGGTACTTCCTAATAAGAAATTAGCAGAATGGTTTTCTGCTTTAGCTGATTGTGGGATAGAGAATATACGTTTAGGAACAAAAGAATTAGCTTTCTATCCAGATCGATTTGATTCAACATTTTTTAATATGATGGATGAATTTAATGATATATATCCTGAAGTACAATTAAGACTAATGATTCATTTTAATCATCCAGATGAATTTCTTCAAAAGGATAAAAATGGAAATTACATTGATAATCCTGACGGAGGATTAGTATGGATAGAAAATACTAAACGAGCTGTTAAAGAATTATCAAAACGACACTATATTACAGTTATAAATCAAGCTCCATTTATTAAAGGTATCAATCACGACCCTGAAGCAATTAGAATAATGCAGCGGGAGTTAAAAAATAAAAATGTTAATAATCAATATTTCTTCTGTGGACGTGATATTGTTGGTCACAAAGCTTTTAATCTACCGATAGAAGAATCTTGGAAATTATTAAATGAGTCTCAAAAAGGATTATCTGGAGTAGAATCAACTGCAAGACTATCTATCACTCATTATCTAGGAAAAACTGAAGTTGTAGCGGTAACTAATGAACCAATACCCGGAGTCCCTGGCACAGAAAATGGAGTAGTAATATTTAAATTATTACGTGGAGCTTTTGACGCTCCTTTAAAAGGTAAGGTAGCTATTGTAGGCAGAAACCCTGAGGCGATATGGTTTAGTGGATATGAAGATCGAGTTATTTATGATGAAGCAGGGTTATTTAAAAAATCTATGCAAGATACAAGTAGTGTTAGTTAAACAACTCACAAATAAATCTGAAATATCTGCGAAGAGAGTAAATATTAATTACAGAAAATGATCAATAAACAAGTTACTTCCTTAGTAGAATCGGTTTCCGATATATTTGATGGAGCAACGGTTATGATTGGAGGTTTTGGTGAAGCTGGTAGTCCAATTGAATTAATTCATGCACTAATTGATAATGGAGCTAAAAATTTAACAGTTGTTAGTAATAATACTGGTAGCGGACATGTTGGATTAGCTGCGCTTATTGAGAACAAACAAGTAAAAAAAATGATCTGTTCGTTCCCAAGAACAGCAAATTCTATGGTGTTTCCTGAACTTTACAGGGATGGAAAAATAGAGTTAGAATTAGTACCGCAAGGAACTCTTGCCGAAAGAATAAGGGCAGGAGGAGCTGGTATTCCCGCTTTTTTCACTCCAACTTCAGTAAATACTCCTCTTGCTGTTGGGAAAGAAAGTAGAATAATTAATGGAATAGAAAATGTATTAGAGTACGCTATAAAAGCAGATTATTCTTTAGTAAAATGCCATAAATCCGATAGATACGGCAATCTTATTTATCATGCAACAGCTCGTAATTTTGGACCAATCATGTGTTCTGCTGCAAATATTGCAATTGTACAGTCAAAACAAATTGTTGAGGTAGGAAAATTAAACCCAGAAGAAATAATTACTCCAGGAATTTTTGTAGAAAGAGTAATTGAGATTACTAATCCTGCACACGAATCGGAATTGGTGGAAAATCAAATGCGATACCCATGTTAAACGAAAAAAAAATAGGTTGGAGCAGAGAAGAAATGGCTCAAAAGGTAGCTCTCGATATTCCTGAAGGGTCTTATGTGAATTTAGGAATTGGAATTCCTGAATTAGTCGCCGACTTTGTTCCTGAAGACAGAGAAGTAATATACCAAACAGAAAATGGATTACTTGGTATGGGGAAAGTTCCTGTAAAAGAAGAGGAAGATAGAGAACTTGTAAATGCAGGAAAAAAATGTATCTCTGCAATTTCTGGAGCTAGTTATTTTCATCATGCCGATAGTTTTGCAATGATAAGAGGAGGTCATATAGATATTTGTGTACTTGGAGCAATGCAAGTTTCAAAAAATGGGGATTTAGCAAATTGGAGTACTGGAAAAAAAGACGCTATCCCCGCTGTTGGTGGAGCTATGGATTTAGTAGCGGGAGTAAAAAGAATTTTTGTAATCACACAACACACAACAAAAAAAGGACTACCAAAAATTATCAATGATTGTACATTCCCTTTAACAGGGAAGAATGTTGTAGAAAGAATTTATACCAATCTTGCTATTATTGATGTAAAAGAAGATGGTTTATTTATTAAAGAATTATCTCCAAATATTGATTTTGATTTTGTGCAAAAACACACTGAAGCCACTTTACTTCAATACGGAAAAAATAATCCTTCATTATGAATACAAAGAGTAATCAATTAGGAAAGCAAAGTGAAAAGATTTATGATAGAGCCACCAAAGTATTAACAGGTGGAGTGAGCAGGAATACTATTTTCCGTAATCCTCATCCTTTCTATGTGTCAACTGCTAATGGAAGTTACATAACAGACGTAGATGGTTGCAAAAGAATTGATTTTGCAAACAATATGGCTTCTTTAATTCATGGGCATTCTCATCCTAAAATAATAGAAGCTGTTACTGATCAATTACAAAAAGGTTCAGCATTTACTATGGGTTCTGAATTAGAAGTTAAGTATGCCGAACTACTAAATAATCGCACAAAATCTTTTGAGAAAATTAGATTTATGAACTCTGGAACAGAGGCGGTAATGACAATGATAAAAGCATCTAGAGTTTATACAGGAAAACATAAGATTGCAAAAGCAGAGGGGACTTATCATGGCACTTACGATTATGCTGAGATTAGCCAAACTTCAAATCCTACGAATTGGGGAACTATTGACAAGCCAAATCCTGTTCCTATTGTAGAAGAAACTCCTAAGGGAGTTTTAAATGACATGGTTATTTTCCCATATAACGATATTGAAAGAACTATTAAACTCTTAAATCAGAATGCTAATGAAATTGCTTGTGTATTAATTGATCTTGTACCACATAGAGTAGGTCTTATTCCTGCAACTAAAGAATATATTGATGCTATTTACAAATGGACAAGAGAGAATAATACAATTTTGGCTTTTGATGAGGTTGTAACTTACAGAGTAAATTATTCTGGAGCACAAGAAAATTATAATGTAGAACCAGATTTAACAGCTTTAGGGAAAATTATTGGAGGAGGTTTTCCTATTGGAGCATTAGCTGGGAAATCTGAAATTATGCAAGTACTTGACCCTACAGAAAAAAAAATAAGACATCCACATTCAGGGACCTTCTCTGCCAACCCTATCTCTATGACTGCTGGTTATACAGCAATGAAGATGTTTGACAAACAAGCTGTTTTAGACCTGAATAAACTAACCAAGATAGCAATAAAACAAATAGAGGAATCAATTAGTTTATCAGGAATACCTGCTTGTGTTACAGGAGATGGATCTATGTTCAGAGTGCATTTTAATAATAATAAACCAACAACATACAGAGAAGCCTACCAAGAAAAGGAGATAAAAACGATTATTAATGAATTACTTGATTATTTATTTTTAAAAGAAAATATCATCATGATAAATACTTGTGCTTGTATGTTTGCTACTACTCTCAATCAACAGCATGTTGACAGATTATCAGAAGCATTATTAAATGGTTTCCGAATAATAAAACCAAAACTGGAAAATATTTCTTAATTAAAACTTTTTTGTAGAATAAAAAAAGCCGAGCATGCTCGGCTTTCAACAATCAATAAAAAGCAAATTTTCCTCTAATCTACATTATCGTGTAGAAAAGAATTGTTTTGCTTGAGTTGAACAACATTATCATCTCCCAAAGATAATGTTTGGCTTGAAATCTCAGAATCTGAAGAGTGAGGAGTATCTTCCAAATCTATTCCATTTCTT
>Ga0208964_1000093_pt1 | contig 48147 bp, 52 predicted proteins | sample AOAMet1_08_M0_20_2_FD_188227 | JGI IMG/M metagenome (GOLD analysis project Ga0208964, IMG submission 188227) | Ammonia-oxidizing marine microbial communities from Monterey Bay, California, USA - CAN11_08_M0_20 (SPAdes) | ecosystem: Environmental > Aquatic > Marine > Intertidal zone | place... | reverse complement strand
AAGCTATTTAATGCACTTAGAGGGGAAGAAAAATCTATTTCAGAGCTAGCTAGGCTAATGAATATTTCTCGACAAGCAGTTCATAAGACAGCTCATAAATTAGAAGATTTAGGTTTTTTAGAGCTAATCACTCGCCATGACAATAAAAAAGATCGTGTAGTAAAAATTACAGAACTTGGGCAAGAGATTAGAAAGCAAGGGGCCAAGCACATCATGGTAATTGAAGAGAGGCTTGCTTGGAGCATAGGAGAAAGAAATCTTGAATTTATGAGGATAATACTTGCGGGACATTCAAAAAAATTAAAGGCTTGCGACTAGGAATTCTTGTAGTCGTTTGGCTGTTAGATTACAAGAATTGAAATATAATAATTTATCTAAAATATTTTAAAACTTATGGCCTCTTTCGATATCAAATCAGAAATCAACACCCATGAACTAACCAACGCTGTAGATCAAGCAAATAGAGTCTTGCAGAATAGGTTTGACTTTAAGGGAACCAATGCATCTTTTGTTCTCAACGCTAAAGAAATCCTTTTATCTGCAAAAGAAGATTTTCAAATCAAGCAAATGGAGCCTGTACTTCATGAAGCTATGGCTAAACGCGGAATTGATTTAAAAACACTCCAACCTGGATCCATAGAATCAGCAACTGGTGAAGCGCGCCAATCAATCAATCTTCAAGAAGGCATAGATAGAGAGCTAGCAAAGAAAATTACAACTCTGGTTAAACAATCTAAAGTAAAAGCGCAGGCATCCATCCAAGGTGAGAGCATTAGAATCAATGGCAAGAAAAGAGATGAACTACAACAAACCATTCAGCTAATTAAGGATCAAAAATATGACTTACCTCTTCAGTTTGATAACTTTAGAGACTAGTTTTTTTGTTTCATGTTAACGGAACACTTTCACAACAACCATAAAGATACTGGATATTATTCAAATGCGTTGCGATACGTTTTGAATTTGGAGAATGCTGCTTCTGCTTTTGCAGAGATCAAAACCTGGGAAAGATATTCTGAAACGCCCCTGCACTCCCTTGATCTCATCGCCAATGACATTGGAGTCAAAAATATTTACTACAAAGATGAAAGCTCTCGCTTTGGATTAGGCAGTTTCAAAGCTTTGGGAGGAACTTATGGAGTTTTAAAATTTATTCATAATGCGCTGCAAAAAGAAATTAAGAATGAGGTAAGCATTCAAGATATACATGAAGGCAAGTACTCTGAACAAATTTCAAAATATACGGTTACTACAGCAACTGATGGCAATCATGGTCGATCGGTTGCTTTTGGTGCAAAGCTATTTGGTTGCAAGTGTCAGATATATATTCACTCAAAAGTAAGTTCTGGCCGTCAAAAAGCAATGGAAGCTCTTGAAGCAACTGTTATCCGCACCATTGGAAACTATGATGAGTCTCTGCAAATATGTATTGATGATGCCAAAAGAAATAACTGGCATGTCATTTCAGATACTTCTTATAAAGGTTATACAAAATATCCGCGGTATATTATGGCTGGTTACAACGTCATGGCAGAAGAGATTGTTGGCCAACTAAAAGACCAGCCTCTTCCAACTCACGTATTTTTACAAGGTGGCGTAGGATCATTCCCTGGAGCTATATGTGGATATTTTTGGGAAAAATTTCCCAATAAAAATATTAAATTTATTGTTGTTGAATCAGAACACGCTCCCTGCCTTATTCGAAGCGCTCAAAATAATCAAATGACTTCGGTGAATATTAAAAAAGAAACCATGATGGCTGGACTCTCATGCGGTGAACCCTCTTTTTTAGGCTGGGAGATACTCAGCAAAGGTGTGGATGACTTTATTACCATTTCAGATGCGTCAGTTCCAGAATCAATGAGATTGCTAGCAAAAAATAAACCATCAATTGAAGCGGGAGAGTCATCAGTCGCAGGTCTTGAGGGGCTCATGCAAGCAATGAATAACAAAGATGTTGCTGAAAAAATAAAGCTCAATTCAAATAGTATTGTTTTATTATTTGGGACTGAGGGAGCTACAGACCCAGAAATATACGATGCAATTATCAACGCAACCTAGAAATAAAGATTTCACAGATTTTTAAAATTGTCCTAAACTAAATTTATGGGAATTCAACGCGTTACTCCAGACACTGATATTGAGAAAATTCTAGCTATCATTGAGCAAGATGCTGCGGTGGTTATAGAAAATGTTTTGTCTGCAAAAGATCTTGATGATATTCAAAGTGAACTTCAACCTTATCTACAAAATGATATTGAGGGTGACAATGAATTTACTGGTTTTCAAACCAAGAGAGTTGGTGCCTTGATGGCTAGATCGCCTAAGTGCAGAGAGCTTGCTTTAGATCCAAAGATTAATGCCTTGGCTGAAAAATTTTTAGAGCCGCATAGCGATGGGTATCAATTGCATTTCACCTCAGCAATTTCTATAGGCCCCAATGAAACTGCGCAAATCCTGCACAGAGATAGAGGCGTTTGGGGTGGCTATGTTCCAAGAAAAATTGAAACGCAATTTAGCACTGTTTGGGCAATCACAGATTTTACAAAGGAGAATGGAGCTACTCAAATTGTTCCAGGGTCACATAAATGGGATAAAACAAGGGCTCCCATGGCAGAAGAAATAGAAAATGCTGAGATGAGTGCTGGGTCAGTATTCATATATACCGGCTCTGTAATGCATGGTGGAGGTGAAAATAAAACCTCAGAAAATCGTCTAGGCGTATTTCTCCATTACGCACCTAACTGGTTAAGGCAAGAAGAAAATCAATACCTTTCATGCCCCCCTTCAATTGCAAAAGATTTAAAACCAGAGCTAAGAGATTTAATGGGTTATTCACAGGGTGGATATGTTCTGGGGTTTTTTACCGATCCAACAGATACTGAAGGAAAATTTGAATCTGTTTCGCCTAAAAAATTATTTGGCGAGGATACAGACCGATTTAAAATAGACTCCTCTCAGGAATTAGTCAGCAGCTCTACTAAAAAAAACTAACTTAATTTTTTCCCTATATTGATATGCATGAACTCCTGAAATTATTTCCTCCATTGCAACCTTTTAACTCAGATTTTTTGCATGTTGATGGGCATCAAATTTACTACGAGCAATGTGGAAACCCTAATGGTAAACCAGCAATCTTCTTGCATGGAGGACCTGGCGGCGGAGGCAGCGAGGCAGTAAGGCGCTTTTTTGATCCTAAGATTTATCACATCATCGTATTTGATCAACGTGGTTGCGGCAGAAGCAAACCGCATACGCTGTTAGAAAAGAACACTACTTGGGATTTGGTTGCTGACATTGAATCTATACGGGAAAAACTAAAGATCAATCAATGGCTTGTATTTGGCGGCTCATGGGGGAGCACCTTGGCCTTAGCCTATGCACAAGCTAACCCAAATGCTGTAAGTGAAATGGTGTTACGCGGAATTTTCATGCTCAGAAAAAAAGAGCTTGATTGGTTCTATCAAGAAGGTGCTAGCAATATCTTTCCAGAGGCTTGGAAAGACTATCTTAAAGTTATAGATAAGGATAAGCGAGATAATCTTATGGGAGCTTACTGCGAAATTTTTAATGGCCCAGATCAAAAGAAAAGCTTAGATGCAGCGATTGCTTGGTCTCGATGGGAGGCAGCCTGCAGTAGTTTAGATTACTCTCCTGCAAGAGTAGAGTCATTTTCTAATCCAGAATTTGCACTCGCTTTTGCATTAATTGAAAATCATTACTTTATGAATGGAGGATTCCTTGATCATGAAAATCAATTGCTAGATAACATTGATAAGATTAGATCTATTCCAGCGGTAATCATCCAGGGTAGATATGACATTGTTTGCCCCCCAACTACTGCAATCGAGCTTGCGAATAATTGGCCGGAAGCCTCACTAAGAATCTGCCCTTTTGCAGGACACAGTGCATTTGAAGAAGAAATTACTCATGAGCTTATTCGTGCAACAAATGAATTTGGGTCAAGTTAAGAAATAATCCCTAAAGTTCGATCAATCAGCCAAAAACAACCCATGCCGCCCAGAATTAATGAGGTGAAAGTGGCAGATTGCTTGTACAAATTAAATTTAGAAGCCATCCAAAGCAGAAATCCAAATACTGGCAGCAGCATTAATTGACCAGCTTCAATACCTAAGTTAAAAAATAATAAAGATAAAAGCAGTTGCTCATTGCCTATGCCAATACCTGTTAATGCATTCGCAAAACCCAATCCATGCAATAAACCAAAACCAAAGGCAATAATCCAGGGAGTGGATCTATACCTTTTGCCTTCACTCACCTCTATGGCTAAGTAAATAATTGTTAATGCAATAACCGCCTCAACGGTTGCCTGAGGCAGTGAAATCAACTCAAACACGGATAAACCTAGAGTGACGCTATGAGCTATGGTGAATGCAGTAACCGTTTTTATGGTATTTAAAAAACCTGATATTAAAAACAATAGCCCTAAGATAAATAAGATGTGATCCTTGCCACTCATGAGGTGATCAATACCCAGGGTAAAGTAACTTAAGGGGTAAACCTGTTCTTTTAATGGGATCTCAAGAGAAGATTTTTTTAGATTCATTAAACCTTCAAATACTTCTTTGTTTAAGTGAGTAATAGTTACCAACGCATCTGTAAGCACGCTTAGATTTTTCACTTCAATGGATTGGCCTTTCAAAGACTCTTCGCAAGTTAGTAAGATTTTTTCTACTAAATATTTACCTTTTTGAAAAGGCAATTGATCTGCTCTCTCACAGGCAAGTGGGAAAAATACTTCTGCTCTTGCGCCTATATTTTTCGATGGGTACATCCAGCTCGCTTCATACTCGTTTTTAGAAATCTCATCCACCACTAGATGAGCTGGATTGAATTCATGTGCAAACAAAGAAATTGAGCTTAAAAGAATAGTGAAAACTTTTGCCAATCTAAAAAACATTAGAATTGATAATCAGGATTTATAATAACTCGATACTCAGCCTTAATTGCATTGATATACTCAGTAACAGCTTGGTCCTGAGCCATTGTTAAATAATCCTGCTGGACTATCGGCAAGACGTCTTCAAGACTGGGAAAAAACCCTGCTGATATGTCTTTTAAAAAAATTAGGTGTTCACCGAAAGCTGATTCATAAGGTCCAGACCATTTATTCTTCTCTAATTTGTTGAAAGCTAAAGGGAACGATGCACCAAAATTTTTTTTAATTTCATCTTCACTGTTTTGATAGAAATTTTTACCTAAAAAGAATGGGTCTCCTTTAAGGGCAACGTTATTTTGTTGAAATGCTTGCAATGCATTATTGGCTCTTTCCTTGGCATTGGTTTCTTTTGAAAAGTAATGATGAGAAAAGGAATAGGTTGTAGGAACAAAGTAATTTTTTTTATTTTGATCAAAAAACTTGCCTAGCTCCTCTTGGGACGGATCATCTGGGATTGTTTCTTGTTTTAGAAAAGTGATCTTTTGCGCAAGCCTTCTTTTAATAATTCTATCTTCTTGATCTAAGCCTAGAAGCAAGGCTTCTCTGTATAAAATCTCCTCCTTGACGAAGTTATTAATAATATTCACTATCTCTTCATCGCTTGGAGGCCTGCCAACTTGAGACTGCCATGCACCAAGTAAACTAGTTAATTCTTGATCAGAGATATAAATATCCTTTGAATCCTCTTGAGAATTTAAAGTAATATCGAGTAAAAATATCAATAATCCAAGTACAAAAAATACAATTATCCTAAGGTTCATCTGCGCTTCCTGAAACTTATAGCGGAATAATATTTAATTCGCTCGAGTTTGGTATATACCAAATAGGAGAGGACCATGCGCGCTCTTGAATTGTCTTATGCAAGTCAGGTCTTGGTGAGACTCCAGCTTTTATTGCATCCCAAGTAGACCATCGACATGTTGGATTTTCTAAAACTCGAACATAGTAAAAAGCTTTAATGGTTGGATCAAAATTAGGATCTGTCCATGTCGTTTTTAACTCTCCTGCCCCAACATCATTTGAGATAGAGCAATCATTAATATTGACTCGAGCACCATTATCAGGACAGCGGTTAGTTAGAGGATCTGCCAATAGGCCGTCTGAGCATGCAACATCATAAATCTCCTCTTTAGGCGTCCCAGAAGCATTTTCAACCCAGCCTTTAATGATTTGTACTCTTTGCAAAGGGGCTCCTAGTTTATCGCGTTGAGCCCAAACTAAAAATTGTGGTGCTTGATCATTGTTACCAAATAAATCAGCGCCCATGGTGACGCCTTTTGCATAGGCATTTTGAACCATATCTTCAGAATCTAAGTCAATTGACTCCATGTCAAAGCCAGCAAAAAACCTTACAGCCATTCTAGTGCCAGTTGTTGCAAATGTTTCTTTTCTTTTAAAAGCTTGAAAAATAGAGTCGCGAGTATTCTCTTCTGCCCAAGCCACTGCTAAGCCTGATGCGCTCCATTGATCAAATCCAACATCCGCATAGGTCCTGCCATTAATTTCTTGAACACTAATGGGTTGATCGTAGTCGTCGGCATAATCATTGAGTTGATCAATTCTATCTTGTGGGAGGGGTACACTTCCTCTGCTGAAATCTGTCCCATCAAGCACCCCAGCTTTCGACCAATAATTATCTTCATCAAAACCTCCAGCTCCAGTATGAGTATCACTTGAGCCAATCACACCAAATTTATAGGGATTACCTTGACCTTTCCACTCCAATGTAAGACCTCTTAAATAAGCGTCTCTAACATAGCCTCCCTGAGGCATGCTGTATGTTGGAGGCCTGCTTCCCACTCTTTTGTCCATGATTTCAAAATCTGCCCATTCATCATCTGGTGAGAGTAAGGGGTGGGTATCAGAAGTTCCTTTAATTTGTGTGATTTCAACTACAGGCTCATTTCTCATTCGCTTTTCAGAATATTCAATACTGATTGGGTTTCCACGAAATGTCTCGACTTCAAACATTTGACCATTAGAGCCGTTGCTGTTGTGAGGCATAGCTAATGAGTCCACACCTTTATCTCTTAAGCCATCCATCCACGTCCATAGATCTTCTGGATTTAAAGAATCAATTCTGGTCCAAGGTCTGATTGGAGCATTTGAGGAGTTAAAAATAACATTTCTGTGTAAATTACCGCCCTCAACATCTGTTGAAGTTGTGAATTCATAGCCAATAAACGTAGTGAATTTACCCGGATCATTGAATTCTTCAGCTGCATTCGCTACGTCTGCCCATGCTGATTTATGCACATCATAATCAAATGATTGTAGAGCCACTTGAATGTTTTTTGTGAGCCAAGCTTTCCAAACCTTTGGGTGCCAATATGGGTATGGCTGGATAATTGCTTGGGTTAAGACAGAACTAAAGAGGTCGGCTCTTTGGCCAAGAGAAGCAACTGTAACATTTTCAGGTCTATTGAGATTATGCATTGGCTTGGTCCATTCCTTTTTGGACATCTCTGAGGATGTGTCAGCATAATTTTCTATCATTCCCATATAAAAACCATGATCAGTAACCGCATAAAAATCTAGAGGTTCTCTTAATTTCATATCAAATCCCAAGGGGTGCTTTATTGCCTCGCCGGTAGCATATTTGTATGCATCATATGGAGTGGCAGTTACGCCAAAAATATAAGCATCAAAAGAATATTTTGTGTGGACATGTAAATCACCATACAAAGGAATGCGATCTGGATTAGACGAAACCTTATTATCGCTTGCAGCTTGGTCTATTGAAAAGTCTACAACTTCTAATGCTGAGTCGCTTTGAAAGTTTGTGTAAAAGCCAGATGCGTAAATTACAAAAATTGTTGAGACGGCTAATAAGCCTATAAAAGATTTGTTCATTTTTATTTAATTCCTCTATTTTTACATTTTTAATCTTAACCTATTTTAGTCAAAATACATCGTGAATTGACACAATATATGACAATACTATATAAAGATCTAAGCGCTTAAATTATATTTATTTACAGGAGTAGCATGAGCGATTCAACAACATATGTCCCGCCAAAAGTTTGGAAGTGGGACAATCAAAGCGGCGGCAAGTTTACTAATATTAATAGGCCCATATCAGGTTCAACGCATGATCAAGAGCTACCTGTTGGCAAGCATCCACTTCAGCTCTACTCTTTGGGCACTCCAAATGGGATTAAGGTAACCGTCTTACTGGAAGAGTTATTGGCTCTCGGCCATGAAGGAGCTGAATATGATGCGTTTTTAATCAATATTGGTGAGGGTGCACAATTTTGCAGTGGATTTGTTGAAATCAATCCTAATTCTAAAATTCCTGCTTTGTTAGACACCTCTACAAAACCATCTACTCGAGTTTTTGAATCTGGTGCAATCATGATCTATTTGGCTGAAAAGTTTGGAGAACTTCTGCCAACTGATCCTGCTGAAAAAGCTGAATGCATGTCATGGTTTTTTTGGGGCATGGCCAGCTCTCCATACTTGGGAGGAGGTTTTGGACACTTTTATGCCTATGCACCAGAAAAGTTCGAATACCCCATCAATCGATTTGCCATGGAGGTTAAGCGGCAGCTAGATGTCCTAGATAAAAATCTCTCATCCAGGCAATACTTGTGTGGTGATACATATAATATTTCAGACCTGGCGGTTCATGCTTGGTATGGAACATTGATGCTCAGAAATATTTATGATTCAGCAGTTTTTTTAGATGTCGCCTCATATAAAAATTTAGATCGCTGGGCTAAAGAAATCGCGGAGCGCCCAGCATACAAAAGAGGCTCAAGGGTTGGGAGAATGCCGACTGACAAAGATAATGCAATTCTTGAACGTCATGATGCGAGTGATCTTGATTAATAAAGGGTAAATATTCATGCTGCAAGCTTTTAGAAATTTCATGACCAGGCGCACGATAAGTGCAAAAGTAAGAAACCGCTTCATGAATTCTGTTTCTAGCTATAAGACTTTAAAGGATGTACGCAAAAAAACTGAGGCCGCAAGAAAAGAAGAAAAAAGACCTCATGAGGTATTATATTTTCATAAAGTAGACGACCCCTACTCTCATCTAACGATTCAGTGCATTAACAAATTACAATCTTCTTTTGATATTGTTCTCAAGCCAATATTGGTTGGTGCAGAAAATTTAGAGGCTGTTCACGAGCCTTCTTTGTACAATATTTATTGCCTAGAAGACGCAAAACGAATTGCACCATTTTATGGCATAGACTTTCAGGCTGATGCTTACCCAGCAAAAGATTTAGTAGCAAAAGCTAATTCAATTTTAACCGCGGTGAAGTCAGAAGATTTCGGCGACGTAGCAACCACAGTTAGTTTTGCTTTGTGGCAAGGAAATGTCTCTGCCCTAGACGAATTGTCCTCAGCTTATTTTTCAACTAAGAGTGAGGTTAAAGAAAAATTAATGCAAGGCAACCAGATGAGAGATGCAAAAGATTATTATTTTGGTTCCGCATTTTATTATGAAAAAGAATTGTATTGGGGCCTAGACCGTTTAACGCACCTAGAAGATAGGCTAACAGAGTTGGGGGCAAGAAATGCACAGGAAAATGAAGGCGTATGCCCAATAGAATTAAAAGCTCCAGAAAAGCTTGATTCAAAAAATAAAGTTAACCTCTATTACTATCCGTCTCTTAACAGCCCCTATACATTTGTGAGCACTCAAAGAGTAAGGGAAATGAAAGCAGAATACCCAGTGAATTTAATTACAAAACCTGTCTTACCTATGCTAATGCGAAGTATGACCATTCCAAACTTTCAAGCCAAATACATTATTTCTGATGCTGCCAGAGAAGGCCGTAAGCATTACCATGAAATGAAGTCTATCTACTCACCTATTGGTAAACCGGCTCGGAAATCTTACTCCCTGTATCCAATCATTGATGATGCAGGCAAAGGATTTGAGTATATTGAGGCCTTGCTCAAAGCATCTTTCCAAGATGGTATCAATATTGGTAATGAAGATTTTTTAGAAGGTTTGGTCAAGGAGCTTCAGCTGGATTGGTCGGTAATCAAAAAAGATTTAAATACTCAGCATTGGAAAAATGCTCTTAAAAGTAATTTAGAGGATATGTATGCAGGAAATTGTTGGGGAGTTCCAAGCTTTAAGATTACCGATTTAGACGGCAGCAATCCTTTTTATGTTTGGGGGCAAGATCGAATGTGGCTATTAAAAGAAGAGATAGCTAGACGCCTCAGCAATAATTCTTAACTGCTAGCGGGGCTAGAGGGGGCATGGCCGTCGGTATACATATAAACTTTAATGGCTTCTTCCACATCATATTCGTGAATCCTCTTTAGGTCATTTCCTGGAATATTGGTATATCGCATTACAGCATTACGGGCAGAAACAAGTACTGGATTTTTCATGTGATAGATTTTTCCTTGCATCATAGACATCTTTTGAATTTTTTTAGTTCGCTTCCCCCTGATGGTGTCATAAATTTTTTGAGTCTTGATGAAATCATAATTAGTGTTTTTGCACAATATTCCAAATGCATATGCATCTTCCATGGCCATGCATCCACCCTGCCCTAAAAATGGGACCATCGGATGAGCTGCATCACCAACAAGGGTAATATTTTGAGAAACCATTGATTTCAGTGAGGGGCGAATATAAATCCCCCATTTGTATAATTTCATAGACTCATCCATCTCGGGAAAAATCTTAGGATCATAAAGTGCAAAATCCTCCAACAGCTCATTTAAGGTGCCCTCTTCTCTCCAAGATTCTTTAAATTCATATTCTTCTTTTGTAACTGCCACAAAACTTACATCCCCTTGTTTATTAATTGGGTAATTAACAACATGGCTGTTCGGGCCCAATGAAAAATGAATGCTTTGCAAATTAGATTTGCCTATTCCTCGCCACGCACTGTAGCCACTATATTTGGGTTGGTGTTTGGGAGTAAAAAATTCATCTCTGATTGATGACCTGATGCCATCACAGGCAACCAAGTGACTCACAACATATTGTTCTTTATTTTTAAAAGTAATCTCACATCTGCTCGGATTAAATTCTTGATATGAATGATTAAATAAAACTTCTCCACCCAAGCTTTGATATTGCTGCAAAAGAAGCGCCATCAGTGTTTGCCGTCTGGTGGTTAAAACCATGGGAGATCTAAATTCACATATTGGTTTTTTTGGGCTTTGAATTATAGCTTTATGATGAATAAAGGATTGTTCTTTTAAACTATCAAAAATCCCCAGCCTATCCAATAGACGCAATGCATTAGATGAAATAGAGATTGCGGCTCCATGGGATGCTGTTTCAGATGATTTTTCAAAGATAATTGTTGGGATGCCCTCTTTTAAGAGGGTGCAACCGAGAGTCAATCCTGCAATACCTCCGCCAATAATTCCAATCTTTTTAGAGTCGTCTGTCATACCATTTTATCCATTCACCTTTCTTGGTACATCTATAATAGCAATTACTTTTCCATTTAAATTTTTCATAATAAGTTTTATTTTATTGCTTGACTTAAAGCACGCTCTAAGCTGTATAGTTCTCTGTATATATTACTATTGAATACCTTCAGGAGAGAAAATGAGTACAAATAAGCAAATTACTTCTACAGTTACCGATCAAGGAAAACTAGAAATTGCGATCGCTGAATCACAACGCCCAGTGCCAAAAGAGGACGAAGTATTAATTGAAATTCATGCAACGCCAATTAATCCTTCTGATTTAGGTCTATTGCTTGGGCCTGGTGATATTAATACTCTTAAAGCAGAGAATGGAAAAATTATCATGGATGTGCCTACAGCGATTATGGGCGCAATGAAGCCAAGGCTAAACGTACCAATGCCCGTTGGCAATGAAGGTTCAGGCGTGGTGATTGAGGCTGGCGCAAATGCACAAGAATTAATGGGCAAGGTTGTGAGTGTCGTTGGCGGCGGTATGTATTCTCAATACAGATGTCTTCCAGCTGCAAGTTGCATGGTCATGAATGAGGGCACTGAACCTAAGGATTGCGCATCGAGCTTTGTAAACCCTCTGACAGCTCTTGGCATGGTGGAAACAATGAAAATGGAAGGACATACAGCACTTGTGCATACTGCTGCAGCATCAAACTTGGGTCAAATGCTTGTCAAGATATGTGCAGATGATGGAGTCCAACTTGTTAATATTGTTCGCAAGCAAGAGCATGTTGATTTATTAAAATCTATTGGTGCCCAGTTTGTCTGTAACTCTTCTGATGATGATTTTATGGAGCAGTTAACTGCAGCGATTACAGAAACAAAAGCCACTCTTGGATTTGATGCAACTGGTGGTGGAGAATTGGCTGGAAAAATTCTTACCTGCATGGAAGTTGCAGCTAGAAAAAATGCAACTGAGTATAGCCCCTATGGATCAACAGAACATAAGCAAGTTTATATTTATGGGGGTCTTAATCAATCAGGCATTACACTTCCAAATAATAGAACATTTGGCATGTATTGGGGCATAGGTGGATTTCTATTAACGCCGTTCCTTGGAAAAGTTGGATTTGAAAAAGTAGGCGAGCTTCAAGCTCGTGTTGCGAATGAAATTAAAACAACTTTTGCCAGCACCTATACTCAAGAAGTTTCTTTGGAGGGTGCATTAACTCTTGAGGCTTTAATGGTATATGCCAAACAAGCCACTGGAGAAAAATTCTTAATTAATCCTAATAGCTAAAGGATAACCAAAGATAATATTTTATCTAATTAAAAAGGGGGCTGAAGCCCCCTTTTTTTATTGTAAAAAATTGTTTTTACTTAGATTAATGCTAGCGCCATCATCACCAAGCAAACAATTGAACCAAGCCATAACAATGTTCTTACTCTTGCAAAACCAGCAATGTACGTCACTAGATGTCCTACCCTAAAAGCAAGCCACCAACATGCCACTGCAGTCACATCAATAGATAGATGCATGGACAGTAAAGCCAAGCCCAAAAATATAGGCAGAGTTTCTTGTAAATTTGTATTTGCTCTCGCGGCTCTCCCGGCCATGACTGTTAACTCATGAGGCATAGACTCGTCTCTGTTCGAACCCAGCCAAGGAAAATTTTTCATGTTGAATGCAGCAGGAATTAGCCATGTTTGAAGCAAAGCAAGTAACAAAGCGTAAATAATATAAGTAGACATTAGTTCTCTCCGAAATTATTAAAGTTAAAGTTTATACGATTGTAATAAAGCCATCAAAGTAAATGATACTTCTGCCTGAAATATAAACTCTGTCTTCGCCTAGCTTGCAACCAAGAAGGCCGCCTCTTTCAGAAACTTGCTGGGCTAATAATTCATTCTTGTTAAGCTGGCTGGCCCAATATGGAATGAGCATGGTGTGAGCAGAGCCTGTAACTGGGTCTTCATTGACTCCAGTTTGCGGATAAAAACACCTAGATACAAAATCTACATCATTTCCAGGAGCGGAAATCACTACTCCACGTGAATTAATTGTAGATAATTTTTCAAAGTTAGGTCTTATGCTTCGGATTTGCTCCTCGGTTGAAAAAACTGCTAAGTAATCATCTTTTCCTTTGAGGAGTTGGGAAGGTAATTCTCCAAGTGCTTCTGAGAAGATAATATCCATTTCCTGGAGAAGTGGATCATCGGCTGGAAAATTAAGGCAAATAGTCTCCTTTTGCTTAATAACTTTTAAGGTGCCACTTTTGGAATTAAAGGCTATCTCATTACCAACAAGATTAGGAAAATGCTCAAATAACACTTTGGCACTAGCCAAAGTTGCATGCCCACACAGGTTAATCTCTAAGGTTGGAGTAAACCATCTAATGGATATTGGGCTTTCATTAATATTTACAAAAGCTGTTTCTGAGAGGTTATTTTCTGACGCGATAGACTGCATCAAATTATCTGAAATCACAGATTCTAAAATTACAACCGCAGCTGGATTCCCTGAAAAAAGGGTCGATGCAAACGCATCAACTTGGTACATTTTTAATCGCATGCAGTTATTTTACCTAAAGAGCATTTCAAGGCTAGAATAAAGCAAAAGGATAAATTTGAGCACAGACAAACTAACCTTAAAAACTAAATTAGCTTTTGGTATTGGTGCCACTGGTGAAGGTGTAACTAATTGGGTCTTTGTTGGTCTCACCTTCTTTTTTTATAACCAAGTATTGGGCCTTTCTGGATCACTAACAGGTCTTGCAGTTCTAATTGCCATTATTTTTGATGCAATTTCTGACCCTGTGATGGGCTCTATTTCTGATCGTTATGTATCCAAGCTTGGTCGAAGGCATCCGTTTATGTTTGCAGCACCCTTCCCAACGGTTATTGCGATATATCTCATGTTTTTCCCTCCAGATGGGTTGTCTGAATATGGGCTATTTGGGTGGCTTATTTTTTCTACAATTATCTTAAGGCTAAGCATTACCCTATTTGCTGTTCCACATTTAGCACTTGGCGCCGAGCTATCTGATGATTACATAGAACGCAGCAGGGTCATGAGTTATAACAATCTGTTTGGCTACATGGGCGTAATTATCATGCATATATTTGTTTGGTTTTTAATCTTTCCATTTTTTGCAGGCGAAAAAATAGGGCAGCTTTATCAAGAGTCTTACACACCCATAGCCATTTTTAGCATGGCACTGATTTCCCTCTGCATTCTTTCCTCAGCTTATTTCACTAAAGATCGGATTCCATATCTAAAACAACCTTCGCATGATGGTGAAAAAGTTCAATTAAGAGATTTATTTCAAGATATTATCGGAGCAATAAGTAATAGAAATTATGCGCGGCTATTGGTTGGGATGTTCTTCCTTTCCATGTTGATTGGTACCCATGAAACTATCTCAATTTATATGGGCACATTTTTCTATGAGCTGGCCCCTCAACAAATTGGATGGCTGATCATTAATAATATCCTTGGTTATGCTTTTGGGTTTATTCTCACGGCAAAACTCCATCAAAAGTTTGATAAACCGATTGTAATTGTGGCTACGGTCCTTGGGCTCACTATTTTCTGGTCTGCATCGGCAAACATTGCTCTTCTAGGGCTCGCACCTGAAAGGGGCTCATGGGAATTAGTGATCATGATTATTTTTTTTGGATCTTTTGCATCAGTGTGCGGCTCTATCTTACATATTAGTGTCATGTCAGCACTGGCAGATATAGCAGATGAGCATGAGCTCAACACTGGCATTAGGCAAGAAGGTATTTTTTACGCGGCTAGAAGTTTATTTTCTAAAACATCCAATGGCATTGGCCATGTAATTACTGGAGTTGCGCTAGATTTTATTGCCTTTCCAACCAAGGCAGTGCCAGGAGAAATTGCAGAAGAGACTATTTTTAAATTAGGTCTAATTGATGGGCCCTTTGCAATGATTTGGGGTCTTATTGCTGTATTCTTTTATGCTAGGTACAAAATTACCAGAGAATCTCATGCAGAGATTAAATCCAAGCTGGCAGCAAAAAATTCTTAAAATTTACCTCTGGTAAACCGCATGCGAATAGAATAAACCCTAATCAATGCAACAAGCGTAAGGATTGTTTGGGTAAAAATAGAAATTAATAAAGTATTTGTCCAGCTCCAATTATCTATTGTGAGCCACAGTAAGAAGGTTTGAAGCGGGAAATTAATAATCATTCCCATCATCACCACGATGACACTTTCTCTAAAGGCTGTTTTTTCAGTTTTGTTCATTTTTCTCTCGGTTTACTTAAGGGGTGTGTAGTTACATTTTTTCATTATTTCCATAGACAAAGAAGAGTTTATGATCTCAATTAACTCCGCATCCAATGTTGGTATTGCTAGTGAAGCAGATATATTATTTTGTTCATGCCAGCCTCTTCCATTTACATAATCATTCATTGGCACAAAAGGAAACTCGCCTTTGTTCAGTAAGCTTTGAATCTCGGAGTGAGAATTAGCTTGAGCACCATGAAAATCTTCAACACGTATAACTATTGAATTAGGGACTTCTTCTGCCATGCGAAAATAGCTCTCATTCTTTTGATTCCACATAGCAATACAGTTTTCATAGTCTTCAATTGAAAATTGGATAAATTCCTTAAATGAAAGCTCTTTCATTTTAGGATAGTGATCGTAGTAAGGTTCTTTGTGCATTGACTGCAACCATGAGTAAGGGTTGCGCAGACAAAAAATAAATAAACAGCTATCAACATCATATTTAAACCACTCATTTTTTTTAGGAGCAAGTCTGTGCTTCCAACCCAAGAAATTATAATGCTGAAATTTTAAATTAAAGTTTTTTCCAGCAAAATAACCAATGGCATTTGTACCAGAATGACGCTCACCAAAAATTTTTATTGAATTAATGCTCAAGCTTAACCGCTGTCCCATAAGCAATAACCTCAGATGCTCCTGCAGAAATAGTAGAAGTTTCGTATCTAAAATTTACCACTGCATCAGCTCCCATTTGTTCAGCGCTGGCTTGCATTCTTTCCATGGCTTCTTTTCTAGCAGCTGTAAGCAAAATAGAATAGCTTTTTAACTCTCCGCCGATTATATTTTTTAATGTTGCTAAAATATCTGTGCCTATGTGCCTTGCTCTGACTGTGCTTCCAGTCACAACTCCTAGGTAAGATGAAATTGTCGAGCCTTCAATTGAAGGAGTGCTGGTTACCAACATAATTTGCTCCGTGAGTTTGTTATAATCTTTGAGATATATGGATAATATAAAACAAGAACTAGTTGAAACAAAATTTTCAATTGGCACCATTGTAAAGCATCGCTTTTTAGATTTTCGTGGCGTGATCTTTGACGTCGATCCAGAATTTAACAATACCGAAGAATGGTATCAATCAATCCCCTCTTCAATTCGCCCTAGAAAAGATCAACCTTACTATCACCTCTTTGCAGAGAATGGGCATATTTTTTATGTGGCTTATGTATCAGAGCAGAATCTTTTAGAGGATTTGTCTGAAGAGCTCCCAAAACATCCTGAGATTAATAATTTATTTTCGCACTTTGAGGACGGTAAATTTATGCCAATCTCAAGAGCAATAAACTAAGCTACTCTTCAAAAGCAATTTTTAAGGCGGTGGTAAATACTTCCATGGCCTCTTTTAGATCATCAAGTCCAAGAAAAGTTGGGGCCAATCTAATATTAGAATCTTGTGGGTCATGAAAATGTGGGTAAGTTGACCCAGCGGGTGTAATTAAAACTCCGGCCTCTTTGCATAGCTCAATGACTCTTTTGGCAATGGGCTTAGTTGCATTGAACGATATAAAATATCCACCAGTAGGTTTTTTATAATTTCCAATGTCTGGACTCATGGCATCCAAAGCATTAAATGCAGCTTCAAATTTTGGCCTCACTAAATCTGCATGTTTTTTCATGTGATTTTCAACCTCGGCTTTATTTTTCAGGAAACCCAGGTGACGCAATTGATTCACTTTGTCTGAACAAACAATCATTGAAGCTCTTTGTTTGGAAAGCAGATCAAAAAGCTTGGTTCCAGCTGCTGCAAAGGACAGGCCGCCGCCGCCAAAAGTTACTTTAGAAAAAGAACAGAAGATTGCTGTTTGATCTTGGGCATCCAATTTATTGGCTAGCTCCCAGGCAGGGGTTTGCTCAGCAGAGGGAAGAAAGTCATGAAGTAAATATGCATGATCAAAAATAAACAAGAACTCTTTTGAATAAGCCTTGCCAGCTTCAAGCAATTGAGAAATGTTTTCATCTGAATAAACATCACCTGTGGGGTTTGAATGACGAGGTACGCACATAATGCCTTTAATGTTTTCATGCTCATCAAGCATGGCTTTTAGCGCATCGATATCAACCCCAGATCCACTGAGCGGAATTGGCAGCATCTCAATTCCAAAATCATCCAGCAATCTGAAATGTCTATCAAAACCCGGAACCGGGCATATAAATTTTAAATTTGATTGGCTCTTCCAGGCAACATCTAAACCAAAAAGATAATTTGCAAGAATTAATTGATAAATTAGGAGCAAACTGGATTGCTCTCCCACAAGAGTATTTTCAATTGGCGCTGAAAGCAGCTCTGCGCCCAGCTCTCTTGCCTCAGTTATTCCCAAAGGATCACCGTAATTGCGAACATCTACCCCGCTTTGGCTTTGGGAGGGGACGCCCATACTTAGAAGATCATTTGAAAGATCAAGTTGATCTGACCCAGGTTTGCCACGAGTTAAATCGATTTTAAGGCCTTTAGCCTTTAAAGCAGCAAATTTAGATTCCAGAGATTCATCCATAGTATCATTGGGTATATAAGTAAATATATTTTATAGGATAAATTTATAAGTGGCATACATATCAATCCTTTTGATAGTAATAATCCTGCTTTTGGGGTTCTTGATCTATTTAAACGTAAAGAGTGACTCAAAAAGCTCAGACTCTAAGGAATCTCTCAGAGATCTAGATAAGTCTGTTGAAAGACAAGAAGCGGCATTGTTTGATCTAACTAAGGACATCCAATCTTTTCAGGACCCGCTGAATAAACTCAACCGATATTTATCTGGTGGTACCTTAGCCGGTAAATTTGGTGAGTGGTCGCTTGAGGCAATCATTAACGATATCTTTCATCCCAATCAATTTTCTGCAAATGCTGAGGTTATTGCAGGCTCAGGAAAGAGGGTTGAATTTGCAATTAAATTGCCTGAGGGTTTGATGTTGCCCATAGATGCAAAATTTCCTTCAGGCTTATTTGATAATTACCTTCTTGCTGCTGAAGGAAGAGACCCGCAACTCGTTAAAAAATCAAAGGATGATATTAAGAGGCATGTCATCAATGATGCAAAAGATATCAATACAAAATACATGCAGGCAGGAATAACCGTGGAACTTGGGGTCATGTACATACCCAGTGAATCTCTAATGCAGCTCATTGATTCAATGGAAAACTTAAGAGAAGAAATATTTCGAGACAGCAGAGTATTAATTATGGGCCCTAACTCTTTAGCTGCTTACCTTATTAGTGTTCACATGGGCTTTAGGACACTTGCTTTGAATGAGAGAGCCAGTGAAATAATGAAAGAGTTTGGCAAGCTTAAAAAAGAATTTTTGAATTTTGGTGGCTCTACTGAAGACCTTCAGAAAAAAGCTGATGCTATGTTAAAAGCTGTAAACGAGCACGCCACCAGGGAAAGACAGATGGAAAAGGCAATTAAAAATATGGATCAACTAGATTCCTAGTTAAAAATAAAAACGTCTCCACATATTCAAGCCAAATATCATCGCAAAAAACCACAAAATAACCTCTAGAGTATTTGGGTTACTGTTGTAACCAAAAAAACCTTTTAGAAATAACCCAATTGAACCTTTATCATGCAATGGGTGATAGATTGTTGTGCCAGTCTCAGCTGACTTTGTTGGCTCTAAAATGTCCCAGACTCTATATATTTCAGACTTATCCATTTGGTTGGACTTTACCAAGTACTCTTCAGCTTCATGAGTTCCGTATGCAATCATTCCGGCTGAAAGAAAAACCAGTAAAAGAGTTGTGTATTTAAAAACACTTTTTAAATTAATTTTTCTTCCTTGAGAAACGATGAGGTACCCAATTAAGATTGCAAGTGCAGCGCCGGAAATAAACCCTATGTATGAAAAGGTGCCAGTGATAGAAAAACTGGAAATAAGAAAGATTGCTGTTTCAAACCCTTCTCGTAAAATTGCAAAAAATACTACAAAGAAAATGCCCCATGAAGAAAGCTCCATGGCATTCAGGGCTTGCCCTTCTAAAACTTTTTTATCGCTTACATTTTTTGATAGCCAAAAAATTACGTACCAAATTAAAAAAGCAGTTAAGTATAAAAAGACTGCCTCAAACAAAGCTTGAGTTGAATTATTGCCTAGTGCATTCTTTGCTTGGATCACTAAATAACCAACAGCTATGCTAGCCATAATAGAGGCAAATACCCCATACCAAAGCTTGGTAAAGTGAGTGGTTTGATTGGTTTTCTCTATTAAAAGATAGATGATTCCAACCACTAAAGATGCTTCCAATACTTCTCTAAAAACAATGATAAATTCTGCCATTTCTTTTCCTATTTCTTATATAATGAGAATGATTCTCATTTAGATTAACACAAAGATACGTTAAAGTTAATCGGATAATTCAGCACAATAAATATTGGTATAATTCTAAATCACACAACACAGACCAGCTCTTAATGAATAAAACTCCCCTGCATAACTCCCATCTGAAATTGGGCGCAAAAATGGTTAATTTTTCTAATTGGGAAATGCCAATTAGCTATACCTCTCTAATAGAAGAGCACAATGCTGTCAGAGAGGCTGCAGGCATTTTTGATGTCTCTCATATGGCGGTCTTTGATTTTAAGGGGGGCGACCAAATTTCTTTTTTTCAAAGAATTTTTGCAAATGATATTAATAAGATTGCACATGATGATAAAGCTATTTATGGCCCACTCTTGAATGACCAAGGCAGAATACTGGACGATTTAATTATTTATCATGCACAAGAAAAGTTTAGGTTAGTTTCAAACTGCTCAACTCGTGAGCAAAATAGTGCTTGGTATAAAAAACATGCTGAGCATTTTGGTGTAGAGGTCATCGAAAGAGGTGATGTAGGAATCTTAGCAATCCAGGGCCCTGCTGCGCTTGAAAAAATTTTAGCAATGGGGTTAATTGACCCCAAGGTGAGCGAACTCAAATCATTTGGTTGTATTTTTGCAGGCGATCATCTGTATGCAAGAACAGGTTACACGGGTGAGGATGGGCTTGAGCTTATTGTCCCCAATACAGATATTGAGCCTCTATGGGATAAAGCATTGGAAGTTGGCTGCATTCCGATAGGCTTGGGAGCAAGAGATACGCTAAGGTTGGAGGCAGGCCTTAACTTATACGGCAATGATATGACGATTAACAATCATCCTTATGAATCCAATTTGGGGTGGACGATAGACATGAGTGATGAAAATCGACAGTTCATTGGTAAAGATGCATTAAAAGCAATTGATCAAGCCAAATCTCAAAAAATAGTAGGCATTGTTTTAAAAGATAGAGGTGTGCTTCGACCTGGCTATGAAATTAGCCATGAACAAGGAAGTGGCATCGTTTTAAGTGGGACCTATTCCCCTACTCTTAAATCTAGTATTGGACTTGCAAGGGTGGATCAAGGATACCCTTCAAGCGGCAAGGTAATGATAAGAAATAAGCAATTAAATATAGATTTTGTATCGCCTAGATTCCTTAGACAAGGTAAAATTTAAACATGAGTGAAATACCAGGTGATTTAAAATTTCTTTCTTCTCACGAGTGGACAAGAGTTGAGTCTGACGGCACTGTAACCGTTGGTATTAGTGATCATGCGCAGGACCTCCTAGGAGATATTGTGTTTGTTGAATTGCCTGAATTAGGCCAATCAATTGATGCAGAAAGCGATGCCGCTATTGTTGAGTCGGTTAAAGCTGCTTCGGATGTTTATTCGCCCCTTTCAGGAGAGGTCGTTGAAGTAAACTCTCTGCTTGAAGATCAGCCTGAAGTAATAAATTCCTCACCATATGAGGATGGATGGTTTTATAAATTGAAACCGACCGATATGGATGAGTTAAAAAATTTGCTTTCTCCTGAAGACTACAGCGAAGTCTGCGAAGACTAGCTCTAAATTTAGCAAATCACATAGCTGGAGTTTAAAGCTCCTTTAACTTTTATAGATACTTATGGAAAATTTTAATAGCTTTGCGTTAAGGCACATCGGTTTAAATCAGACTGATATTGAAAATTTATTGACTCAGCTAGGTTACAAGGACTTGGAAGAGTTCTCTAAATCTGTTTTACCAGATAATATCTTTATTGGCGAAGGCCTGAAACTTGATGATGCAATGTCTGAAGAGCAGGCGCTGCAAATGCTAAAGGAGATATCAAAGAAAAATAAGGTTTTTAGATCTTTTATTGGTCAAGGTTATTATGGAACCGTTACACCAAAAGTTATTCTAAGAAATATTTTTGAGAATCCTGGATGGTATACCTCTTATACACCCTACCAACCAGAAATATCTCAAGGAAGATTAGAGGCTCTCATTAACTTCCAGACAATGGTTGGAGATCTGACAGGGTTGGAGATTGCCAATGCCTCCTTGCTTGACGAAGCTACGGCTGCTGCTGAAGCAATGACTCTGGCATCGAGAGTTGGTAAATCTAAATCACAGAAGTTTTTTATAGATCAAAACTGTTTTCCACAGACTATCTCAGTGGTAACGGCAAGGGCAAAACCAATCGGCATTGAAGTGGTGGTTGGAGATCCCTCATTACTAGAGGTTTTAACAGAAGAAGCCTATTTTGGGGCTTTGCTTCAATATCCGGGCAACAACGGTGCCATTTTTGATTTTTCTAAAGCAATTGAAAATCTACATAAACACAATGGCTTAATTGTGATGGCAACAGATTTATTGGCTCTTACTCTCATTAAGAGTCCTGGTGAATTAGGTGCAGATATTGCCATTGGCAGCTCACAGCGCTTTGGAGTGCCTCTTGGTTTTGGTGGCCCTCATGCTGCGTTTATGGCTACCAAAGAAAAGTATAAGAGATCTTTACCAGGAAGATTGGTTGGCGCCTCCATTGATCAACATGGGAGAATGGCTTACAGATTAGCTCTCCAAACTAGGGAACAACATATTAGAAGGGAAAAAGCGACCAGTAATATATGTACAGCTCAGGCTCTTCTAGCTATCATGGCAGGGTTTTATGCTGCATATCATGGGCCGGAAGGATTAAAGCAAATAGCAACATCAGTTCATGCTAAAGCTACAAACCTAGCAAAAGCAATTAATGGGCTGGGATTTAATCTTCAGTCTGCTGCCTTCTTTGATACTCTCACCATACATGTTGGTTCCGCTACTGAAGAAATTGTTGCTGCTGCGTATCATAAAAATATTAACATCAGATTATTCGATGATGAGCACATTACAATTTCATTAGATGAAGCAACAACAGACCATGAGATAGAAAATCTAATAGCTCTCTTCTCTAGCCCAATTAGAACTGGAAAAGAAATTATAGATTTTAGTCTGCCACCAAGCCTCATTAGGTCATCAGACTATCTCACTCATCCAGTGTTTCATTTATATAGAACGGAAACAGAAATGTTGCGCTATATCCGGAAGCTTTGCGATAAAGACATTGCTTTAGACAGAGCCATGATACCTTTAGGATCATGCACCATGAAGCTTAATGCTACCTCTGAAATGATCCCTGTGGGCTGGGAGGAGTTCTCAAATGTTCACCCATATGCGCCGTTAGACCAAACTCCAGGGTACAAAATTTTAATTGAGGATCTAGAGAAAAAGCTTACTGAGATTACTGGATACGCGGCTGTTTCCTTGCAACCCAATGCTGGCTCTCAAGGAGAATATGCTGGCTTGCTTGCAATTGATGCGTTTCACAGAAGCAATGATGATCATCAAAGAAAAATATGCTTAATACCTGAATCAGCACATGGAACAAATCCTGCCTCTGCGCAAATGGCAGGCATGAAGGTTGTACCAATTAGCTGTGATAAAAAAGGCAATATTGATCTAGATGATTTGTGCGATAAAGCTCAAAAATATTCAGCAGAATTAGCGGCGATCATGATTACCTATCCGTCAACGCATGGTGTATTTGAAACAACAGTTACAGAAGTTTGCGACATTATTCATAAACACGGTGGAAAGGTTTATATCGACGGTGCTAACCTCAATGCCATGGTTGGCTTATGCAAGCCAGGTGAATTTGGAGGAGATGTATCACATCTCAATCTTCATAAAACATTCTGCATTCCTCATGGAGGTGGCGGACCAGGAGTCGGCCCTATTGGAGTGGTAAAAGATTTAATGCCTCACCTGCCTTCCGATCCTTTGACTTATGAGCCCTCATCTAAGAATGTTGGTCCAGTTTCAGCAACAAACTTTGGCAGTGCTTCTATTCTTCCAATTAGCTGGATGTATATTCAAATGATGGGAGCCTCGGGCCTCAGAAAAGCCACGCAAGTTGCAATCTTAAGTGCAAATTACATTGCTCAAAAATTAAGTCCTCATTACAAAGTCTTGTACACAGGAAAAAATGGGCTAATTGCACATGAATGTATTTTGGATATTAGGCCCTTAAAAGAGCTATGTGGTGTTGAGGTAGATGATATTGCCAAGAGATTAATTGATTTTGGCTTTCATGCGCCAACCATGTCATTCCCAGTTCCTGGAACATTAATGATTGAGCCTACAGAAAGCGAATCTCTTGCTGAGTTAGATAGATTTATTGATGCAATGATTAGCATTCGAAATGAAATTAGTCAGGTAGAAGATCAGACTTTTTCAATTGATGAAAGTCCGCTCAGAAATGCTCCGCATTGTGCCCAAGAGGTAGCCGGCGATGCATGGGAATATAAATACACTCGATCTACAGCAGCCTACCCAGTTAAGCTTAATGGCAGAAATAAATACTGGCCGCCTATTGGCAGAGTAGATAATGTTTATGGTGATAGAAACCTTATGTGCACCTGCCCCTCAATGTCTGACTTTAAAGAAGAAGATTAAATTATTGGTAAATTGATAATTTCCCAGCCTCTTTCTTGGGAGATAAGTTCAAGCTTTGTATCTGGATTGACTGCCTTGGGAAACTCAACAGCTTCTAAAAGCGGCAAATCATTAATTGAATCTGAGTAAAAAGTTACGCCTGCAAAAGTATCAAATTGATTGTCTTGCATCCACCTATCAACAAGTTCTAACTTGCCTGTGCCGAGCGCAGATGGGGGGATAAACTCCCCAGTGCAAGTGCCATTGTGAAATCCTACATTGGTACAAATAACATTTTTTATTTCGAGTCTCTTTGCTATCGGCCTAACAATAAGCTCATTGGTTGCACTGGCTAGCAATATTTTATCTCCTTTGTCATGATGATCATGGATTAATTTAAGTGCAAAGATATTGATCATTGGCTCAATTACCTTTTGCACAAAAGGAAGGATGATTTCGTGAATCTCCTCATGAGTCTTCCCAACATAGGGGCTTAGAGCAAATTTTGTATACTCATTAAAGTCTAATTGGCCTTGCTGATAATCTTTAATGAATGCATCATTTTTTAGCTTTGCATCTTCACCAATAGTCTTATTTTCTACCAAGTAATTAATCATAGAATAATCTGAATCACCGTTAAGAATGGTATTATCTAAGTCAAAAATTGCTAAATCAGTCGCGCTCATAAGGAGTTAATCTAACATGAATGATAAATCTTATAGAAAAAATGTTGGCTTAATTGTGCTGAATCAAAAGAATCAATTATTGGTTTGTAAAAGAATGGGGAAAAGAACTTGGCAATTTCCTCAAGGTGGCATTGATGAAGGTGAATCTGAGTTAAAGGCTGCATACAGAGAGTTGTATGAAGAAGTCGGCATCAAACAAAATGAAGTCAAGGTTGTTCACAAAAGTAACCATTGGTATCGCTATGATTTACCCATTGAATATCGAAAAAGAACTGAGAGCATGAGAAAATTTAAAGGCCAAACTCAAAAATGGTATATGTTTAAAGCCACCAAGGATCTTACAGTGAATCTCTTAAATGAAATGCCACAAGAATTTATTGATTATAAATGGGTCGAATTTTGGTATCCCCTATCTCACATAGTGGCATTTAAAAAAGATGTGTATTCAGGTGTCTTAAATGAGTTTCTTCCAAAATACATTGAGATAGCTAATGGTTGAAATCTTTATTTATGTCTCCCTAGGGGCTGTCACGGGTCTTTTGGCAGGTATGTTTGGTATTGGCGGAGGCAGCATCCTGGTTCCGTCACTTATTTTTATTTTCTATGGGATGGGCTTTGATGGTTCAATTATTGTTCTCCTAGCAATTGGAACTTCTTTAGCAAGTATCTTTTTTTCTGCTGTCTCCTCTGCTATCTCTCATCACTCTAAAGGCAGCGTAGAATGGCCATTGGTCTTACCTCTGTCTGCAGGCATGGTTTTAGGTGCCTTAATTGGAGCTGGATATGCAGCCTCTCTTTCAAGCGACAGCTTAAAATTGATTATTACAATCTTCTTAATGGTTGTGGGTGTGGAGATGATTACTGGCTACTCCCAAACTCTGGCAAATAAAGGCAAGGGCTTTATCAACCTATCAAAATTTGTAACCCCATTTCACGGTGGCTGGATAGGGTTTCTATCTTCCATTATTGGAATTGGAGGCGGTTCATTTACAACGCCTTTGATGATTGCGGGAGGCTATAATATTCGTAAAGGCATTGGCACAGCTGCGGCTTGTGGGGTTCCAATTGCTGCCGCAGGAGCAATGGGTTATATGTACTATGGTCAAACAGATACAAATCTTCCGATAGGGACTCTTGGGTATATATTTTGGCCAGCCGTTTTGTGTATTTCTTTGGCAAGTATTTTTACAGCCAAAATAGGAGCTAACATTAGCCATTCTATTCCTGAAAAAACTTTGAAAATCTCCTTTGGTATTTTTTTAATCATCGTCGGCATCATGGTGATAGTAAATTGATAGTTGAGCTGCCAGAATTTTTTAATAATCCAAGCTTAATTGAATTTGGTTGGTTAAGAATCCAATACTATGCGGTAACTTGGGTGCTTTCAGCAGTCTTCATCTATCAGTACCTAAAAAATCATCAAATCATCAAAGAATTAGGTCTCTCTGCAGAACAAGTCAATGACATAGTTTTTTTATATGGCCTGATGTTTGGTGCCATGCTTGGTGGCAGAGTTGGTTACATGTTTTTTTACGGGTTAGATCAACTTGCAGCCAATCCATTGAGTTTATTCTTTGTTTGGGAGGGTGGCTTGAGTTTTCATGGAGGGTTACTTGGTGTAATAGTTAGTTTGTATGTTTATTCTTATCAACAATCGATTTCATTTTTTAGACTGGCTGACTCAATTTGCGCGGCAATGCCGATAGGCCTTGGCCTGGTTAGAATTGGAAACTTTATTAATGGAGAGCTTTACGGTCGAACTACAGATGGTACATGGGGCTTCGTCTTTCCAACTGATCCATATGGCTTTACAAGGCACCCCTCACAGCTCTATGAAGCTTTTCTGGAAGGCCTCATCTTGTTTATTGTATTGATGGTGATCGGTGCAAAAAATAAAAAACCGGGAGTTATCAGTGGTAGCTTTTTAATAGGTTACGGATTGATAAGATTTTTTATTGAGTACTTTAGGCAGCCTGACGCGCACATGGGCTTTATTGCATTACAATTAAGCATGGGCCAACTTCTTAGCATCCCAATGGTTATAATTGGTCTCATATTACTTTTAAAATCACTGAAGAAAAATGAAGCAATATCTTGAGCTTTTAAACTACATTATTGAGAATGGCGAAAGCCGTGGGGATAGGACCGGAACAGGAGTGATCTCTTCTTTTGGCCATCAAATTCGATTCAATCTTGAAGAGGGTTTTCCTGCAGTCACAACCAAATCCCTTGCATGGAAAGGCGTGGTATCAGAATTATTATGGTTTTTAGAAGGTTCAGATGATGAGCGCAGACTGGCAGAAATTAGATTTCAAAAAGATAGAAGTGAGCTCACTGACTTAGAGAAGTTTTCAACGATTTGGACTGATAATGCTGACAATCAGGGGGTTGATTTGGGTTATGAGAACACTCCCACAATGAAAAAACTAGGACCTATATATGGAGTGCAGTGGAGGGATTGGGGCGGAATAGACCAGATTGAAAGATTGCTCAATGAACTTCAATCAAATCCAGAGGGTCGCAGACATATTTTAAGTGCATGGAATGTTGAAAAGATTGATTCTATGGCTCTTCCACCATGCCATGTTATGTCGCAATTCTATGTTACTGCAGATGGTCGGCTATCCTGCCAAATGTTTCAAAGAAGTGCAGACATGTTTTTAGGAGTTCCATTTAATATTGCAAGCTATGCTTTGTTGCAATCAATTTTAGCCAATATCCTTAACCTAAGGCCTGGTGAATTTGTTCATACCTTTGGAGATGCTCACATTTATACAAATAGTCTTGAGCAAGTTAAAGAACAGCTCAAAAGAGAGCCTAAAAAATTGCCTAAATTGATGATGCCAAATATTGAATCAATAGAGGCCCTGGGCAACCTGTCCATTGATGATTTTGTCTTAGAAGGATATGAATCTCATCCAGCATTAAAAGCTCCAATGGCAATCTAAAAAAATTATGATTATTTCTCACCTAGTTGCCTTATCTAATAACTTGGTAATTGGTGTTAACAATGATTTACCATGGACGCTAAAAAAAGATCTTAAACACTTTAGTGCATACACTCAAAACAAAGCAATTGTCATGGGCAGGAAAACATATGAATCTATAGGCAAGCCTCTTCCAAATAGAAAAAATATTGTCATTTCCTCTACGCTAGGATCTATTGAAGGTGTTGAGATTGTTCCGACTTTAGAAATGGCGATTGAAAAAGCAGACCAGTGGAATAATGAAAATGATCAACCCGAAGAGGTGGTGCTCATTGGAGGCGGCTATGTGTTTGAAGAGAGCAAGAGTATGGTTAATAAGCTTGTCTTAACCAAGGTTGATTGTGAAATTAATGGAGATGTATTTTATCCATCTATAGATGTAAGTAACTGGGAAATGGTATTACAAGAATCTTACAAAAAAGATGAGGAGAACGAATACGATTTTTGTGTTGAGACTTATCTCAAGAACTAGGAATTCTTTGCTTTGGTCTTAGCTTTAGATTGCTGAATAAAATCCCTTCTAAGAGCTAGATTTTTTACCCTAATCTCTTCATTTTCAGCGTATTTGATCCAAGAATTGGCTGTTTTTTTAATTCTTTTATTGTCATCTCTGGCAGCCAATCTAAATTGTTTTTTTGCTTCTTCAAAGTTTTGTAATTCAAAATGAGCTTGGCCCAGAACCAATTGTGCTTGCGAACGACTTTTAACTTTAGCCTTTTTTAATCCAGCTTCAATCGCTCTGATAGAATCTTTCATTCTGTCTTCGAATAAATAGAGATTACCAAGCAGAACGTATGTATCACCATCTTTAGACATTTTTGCTGCCTTTTCTAACACTGGAATAGCTTTGTCGATCTCCTGCGCCATTCTCCAAGAATCAGCCAAGAGTTTTAAATTCTTTTCAGTGTCTTTTAGAACTGGGATAACTTCTTCTTCACCAGTGTCTTCATCTTTAATGGTTACTTTTTTCTGTTGCCCAGAAACTAAGACTTGTGCAGCCCAATAAGGATTTTTCTTAATTAAAAGCAATTGAGCTAGAGCAAGATACTCCCCCTCTTTATCTAGGAGGTCTTTACCATGAGCAGCTTTAAGAGTAATCATGTAATCCTCTTCTCTGTCCATTTGTTGGTATGTACCAGCTAATTGAAGAAAATACATTTTTTTAGGATAGTAATTAACTAGAATTTCATAGATGCCTAACTGTTGCTCAAGTGCGTAGGCAGCTCCAATTATTTTCCTGTCCTTTAGTTCGCTAAAACACGCTGCTAAAAGCACATACCAATTTTCTTTTGGCCTGTAACCTTCCTCTTCAGCCAGTCTAATAGCTGTTTCCATGTTGCTTCTTGCTTTTACGAAGTCTTCTTTTTGAAAATAAGCAGAGGACAGAAGATAGTATGACTGCGCAGTTACATTTTCTACTTCATCCATCCATTGAAGTATTAATCTAATGCCTTTGTCCCAATTTTCTTTAACTAAGTTTAGCTGCGCTAAGGTTAACAAAGACGCTGTTCTTAAGGGCACAGTTGCGTCAGGCTCTTTTAATAGTTGTTCATAGGCATACATTGCCTGATCATAATCCTCGTCACTAAAGTATAAGTAACCCCAATAATTCCACATTACAGAACGGTCATAACTTTTTAGCTCGGCTCTGTTGTTTAACAATTCAGTTAGGATGCGTTTAGCTTCCGCCCAATCAGGATCGTCTTCTTCTTTTTCAATAAACTTTCCTTTATTTTCTGGATCAGGAACCTTAACTATTTTTTGTCTTTCAAGTGCCTCTACTACTTTTACAATTTTTTTAGCTGTTGAGTTCTGCAAGACTCTAGCTTTTTTATATGTTCGAGTTTTGCCGGCTTTGGACGAATTACCGCCAACAGAAGGTTCATCTCTGTTGCTTTGCGCGAAAGTATTTGTAGCACTAAGAGAAAATCCGAGTACCAAAATAAAAAAGATGCTGCGCAAAGAAGTATTAAGCATTAGCTCTCCTCAAGAATAAAAGTAAACTTATGAGGAACATTGTCTACCCTGACAGGATTTCCATCAACAATTTTTGGCTTATATTTAAGCTTCAGTGCTGCTCTTGAAGCTGCAGAATTGAATATAGAACATGATCTAAAGACTGTTTCTGGGTTCGTTGGATCGCCACACATACCTTCTAATGGCTCAGCATTTTCTACGGTACCTGTTTCTGTGATAGTAAAAGAAACCACCGCGTACCCCATAATCCCTCTTTCTTGTGCTCTTCTTGGGTAGATAGGCGTTACTTTAAATAGAGGAATATATTCTCCATCTCTAAAAAATGAACCGCTGCCAGCAAAGTTCGCTTTTGGCTTAGGCAAGCTCACATCTACACCTGCCAATGGAGCAAGGTCTAGTTCAGGTTGCGCAATATCTTCTGGCTGCTCATCAGGCTCATCAGGTTTTTCAACATTGTCAAATAATGTATCAATGTCTCTGTCAGGCATGATTACATCGCCTAACTTTCGTGAATTATCTGTTGGCAGGCTGTCATCTCCAAGGGAGATTAAAGCAACCATTAAAAAGAATAATCCGAGTGTGATTAAAGCAGCGAAGCTTGTGCCTGCTAGGTATTTATTATAATTAAATGCCTTGTAATAAAGATCTGCTAAAGGGCCAAATACCTTGGCTAAGGTTTGATAAAAAGTATTTAAACTATTAGCAGAAGTATTCAAAATAATTCTCTATTTGGGTTCGGAAGCAAGAGAGATGTTAAATACACCAGCTTCTCTCGAGCCATCCATAACTTTAATAATAGTATCTGCCATCGCTTTTTCATCTGCTTGAATAACAACTGATCCTTGAGGGTTGTCTGCTAAGAGCTTAACAACGTTAGCTTTTACCTGTCTGGCATCAATTCTTCTGCCGTCCATCCAGATTTCACCAGAAGCTCCAATTGCAATCAAAATTGCTGCATTTTCTTGAGTTTCAGAGGTATTAGATTCAGGTCTTTGAATTTCTAAGCCTGGTTCCTTAATAAAATTAGCAGTCACAATGAAGAAGATAAGCATGATGAACACAACATCAAGCATGGGCGTCATATTAATTTCTGCTTCTTCCTCTTGGACTGCACTTGATATAGCATTTCTTCTCAAAATATTCTCCTATTAACTTTTAATCGTATGTTTAATTAAATTCTCTTCTCTATTTCTTGCTGAGTTAAGGTAGATTGTAGCAAAGACCCCTGAAAGGGCTGTTGTCATTCCAGCCATAGTAGGAAGAGTTGCCTTAGATACGCCCCCAGCCATTGATCTTGCATCTCCGCCGCCTGTAAAGGCCATGACCTGGAATACTTCAATCATTCCTGTAACTGTTCCTAGCAATCCAAAAAGAGGCGCTAGAGCAACACAAGTATTTACAAGTGATAGATATTTATTAACTTCTGTATTAGCTTGAGAGATTAATTTATCTTTAATTTGTTGAGACTTCCATGTTGTATGGTCATCAATAGAGTCCCACTCACCCTTAAGCTCGTTCATATATATCTGATGACCTGCATTAAAGTACCAGATTCTTTCTAAAATGATTGCCCACATAAATGCGGCTAGAATAGCAATCAGCCATAAAACACTTCCCCCAGCAGACATAAAGTCCCTGAGGGTATTAAATGCTTCAGTGATTGCGTACATTGTCTCTAATTACTTTGAATCAGAATGTTCTGCTACGATTCCTGTGCTTTGTTCTTCAAGAACATTAATGATTCCTCTTGCTGATGAATTAGCAAAAGAGTGTAAAAGCGTTGTTGGAATTGCAACTACCAGTCCTAGAACTGTAGTAACCAATGCTTGAGAGATACCTCCAGCCATAATTTTAGGATCTCCAGTACCGAATAATGTAATCTGTTGGAAAGTTACTATCATCCCTGTAACTGTTCCCAGTAAGCCAGCTAGCGGCGCAACAACTGAAATGATTTTTACAACAGGTATGCCTCGTTCAATAGCCGGTCTTTCTGCCATAATTGCTTCTGCAAGTCTTAACTCTAAGGTTTCAATATCTTTGCCCATGTGCTCTTCACCAACCGCAAGAACTCTTCCTAGTGGATTGGTTTTATCATGAGTTTTAGATTTAGCTTGTTTGGCAACAGCAACTCCCATTGTGTAAAGCTGAAATAACTTCCAGAAAGCAATGGCAATACCAATTAAACCAACAAATATAATAATGTAACCAACTTCACGACCTTGATTAACTCTTTCCATGAGGCTTGGGTTTTGAATTAAGTTAGCAAGCAAGCTTCCTCCAACTGGACCAGTTGGATCTACGCCAAACTTAACCACTTCTCCTACATCTGCATTAGATAGTTTTTTAGCTGAGCTAACATAACGTCCTTCGGGTTGCTTACCAAGAAATGCGTATTGGCCTTTGCTGCCAATGTACTCTAGATATTTACCATCGCAAATAGCATTGTAAAGACCAACTCTGGTTACTTGACAGGCAACTGACTCACCTTCGAGGTTAATTACATTTGCATTAAAAGAAACAACTTCTGAACCTGCAACCATTTCTCTTTGAAGCTCATACCACAAACCTTCAAGCTCTCTAATTGTAGGAAGCTCTGTTGCGCTAGACATTTTTGAAGATAAGTTATTTAAGAAAGTTTCTCTTTCTCTTCCGTATTGAGCTGAAGATAAAGAATCAGCAAAAAGTGCACTCGCCTCTCCTGCTGAGCTCTGCAAATGACCAAACAGTTCTACTAATGAACCTAGCTCTTTTTTATAAGCTGCTTCTTTAACAACTAAAATAGCATCGTTCTTTTTGTATTCTGTCTCGAGCTGATCAGCAATTCTTTCTTGTCTTGCTAGCTCTCTTTTTTCGGCTGCCAACTTTGCTGCTTGTTTGTTTTTATCTGCATTAAAATCAGCCTCTCTTTTAGAGTTGACTGTTTGCTCGGTCGTTCTTCCTTGTTCAACTAACTGAAGAAGTCCCTGAATCGTTGTTGGTTCACCTTCAGCAGTCTCTTGGGCAAATGATGAAACAGAAGCAATTAATGCAAAAGATAATAAATATTTATTTAGAGTTTTCATGAAGCATCTCCTCTGTAAACTATCGGCAGCATCATGATATCCATTGGTGCTAATTTGTTAGCCATGCGAATACCATCTCTGACAGTTACTCTGTAACCGCCTCCGAGTTCTTCCCATGAGCCTGTTTCAGTGTCGTAGTAACCAGTCTGTCTTTCGTCTTTCGTTTGAAAGAACATACCAAGTCTTCCAACCCTGAGAATGTTCACGACCAGCTCTTGCCCGCCAAGAACGATAGTTGCATCGTAAGCATCTAGTTTTCTGCCGTATTCAGCTTCAATGTTATAAGCTTCAAGAATCTGACGCACTTGCTCAGAAGCAGTGACCTTTGGATTTGAAAGAGAGGCTCTAACAAGATCAAGTCTTTGTCTTCTTTCTTCTATGTGGAATGGAGTATCAAGATTTACATACTTCTCAAGTCCTTGTAGCATTCGTTGAGCCAATGGTGGAATCTGTCTTTGCATGACAACAACCTGGATAAGTTGCTCATCATATTTATCCATTAAATCAAGCTGTGCTTGAATTTGGATTCTCTTTTGAGCGTTGTAAAGTTTTAGACCTTCAACCTGCTTTGATACAACTTTAAACTCATTAATAAGTTTGTCAGTTGCTGATTCAGTTGAGTCAATTTTAGCTTGAGATTGAGCGGACAGCTCTGTGTTATCTCTTCCAACTTCTAATACCTGTTCCATCTCTGATGCGGCTACAAATGTAGTCAACATAGCAAGAACTACTAAGCTTTTATTTAACATTTTTTTCTCCCTAGGAAAAATGGTTCACTAGTCTAACAGCGTAGTGAAAATATTCAAACTTTTTTAATGAAGGAATTGTACCTAATTTTGTACAAAATGGTGCTACAAAAGTACATCTTTATATGCGTAAATTATATTCATATTTTTTACTTTTTAGATGCCAAGCTTGGTATAAGTTTTGGGGTATTTTTTATGTATGCATTGTAATCATCAAGGTGCCCCCACTTTTTATTGCCCCTGTATTCCACCATCCTTACTCCACTCACGTAGTTCAGGAGTAAATAAGTAAAAATGGGCGAGAAAAGCGCTAAATAGTTCATGCCCTCAAAAGTAGAAATGCCCATTACAGTTATGCCTGTCCACAAAGTGATTTCACCGAAATAGTTTGGATGTCTAGATCTTGCCCATAAACCTTCATTTATAAAAGCATCTTTGTTCTCAGGAATGGATCGAAAAGCAGATTTCTGATTATCAGCAATAACCTCAACTACAAAACCTAAGATAAATAAAACAAGTCCGAATACAAATATACTATTTATAACTACGCCTGATGGGTTAGCAATTGCAATCAATGCAGCAGATGAACATATAAATACCCACATGCCTTGCAAAGTCCATGTCATGAAAAATTGAGAAAAAGACGTTTTAATAGAATCGAACCTTCCATCTTTTTTATCTTTATGAACTCTTATAAATAAAAATGAACCAAGTCTCACCGCCCAAATAATAATTGCAGCACCTATAATCAGACTACCAAGATCAAGACTTTGAGAGTCATTGGTTGAATACAAAGCAAACGCAATAGCTGATATGTAAGTAATGCTGCCTGTTAAATCATAAAATTTTTCTGTCTTAAATATAAAAGCTGGGACATAAGCAATCCATTGAATAACAAAGATCATGACCAAGAGGTGGCCAACCAAATTCACTCCTGATAGCTCAATGCTATTAAAAGAGATTGCATCAGCATAAAGCTTTGTAAAAAGAAAAACTCCTGCAGCAATAGTTAAATTAGTTAAGTGTTTCATCATCCCTCCCATCCACATGCACGATCAGCATTTTTAATATCCAGCCAATCTTTAAGTGGTTGATAATAATTCAGCATAGATTTTCCGCTTAAATCTCTAGTCCCGGTAAGGGCTTCTAATGCAGTTTGCCAGTCCTTGCTTTGCCCTAAGGCAAGCATAGCTCTTAGCTTTTCTCCAGCAAGTTCATTGTCATATATTGAGCATTCATGAAGAGGTCCCTCAAATCCAATTTGATTACAAAGAGATTCATGAAATTGATACTGAAGAATTTTGGCTAGGTAGTATCTTGTATAAGGAGTATTACCAGGAATATGATACTTTGCACCTGGATCAAATGCATCTGTATCTCGAGCACTTGGCGCACCAATGCCTTGATAAAATTCTCTTAATTCCCACCAAGAATTATTTAGCTCTTCTGGGCTGGTCTCGCCTGTGAAGACTTTGGCTCTCCATTTATCTAACATCAACGTCCAAGGCACAGAAACAACTCCATCAAGTGCTTGCTGCATTAATAGAGAGATTGGATCAGCCTTTGCTTGCTTGGCTTCTTCCTCTGATACCATGCCAATCTTTTGATAGTAATCAGGTGTAATTGATAAGGTTAATAAATCTCCTACAGCCTCATGAAAACCATCGTTTGCTCCACCCTGAAAAATATCTGGTAGTCCGCTGTAAGCTTGATAATAAAATATATGCCCAAGCTCATGATGTATAACTGCAAAGTCTTCTGCATTTCTTTCAATACACATTTTAATTCTTAGGTCGTTAATATCTGAGTTGAGATCCCATGCAGATGCATGACAGACGACGTTTCTATCTTGGGGCTTTATAAATAAGGACCTTTCCCAAAAAGTATCAGAAAGAGATTCAAACCCAAGGGATATAAAAAATTTTTCTGCAATCCTCACCATTTCTATTTCGTCAATATCTTTCTCGATTAATATATCGGTTACGTTAATTTCAGAAGAAGATGAGGTGCTCTCTGGTGTATAAACAATGTCATAGATGTTTGACCAAGATTGCCCCCACATATTTCCCAGAACGTGTGCTGGCAGATTGCCTGTTTTGGCTACAATTTCTTCGCCATAATAATTTGATAGCTCATCTCGAACATGGCAATGCAACGCATCATATAAAGGCTTTAATTCATCCCACACTCTGTCTGTTTCTTCCAAGAACTCATTTGCTGGCATGTCATACTGACTAAACCACAAATCAGTCAGGCCGTCGTAACCCAAGTCATTGGCTCCTTGATTACCAATTTCAACCATTCTTAGATACATCTCTTTCATTGGTTTGCCGATATTTCTCCACCCCTCCCATGCTTTTAAAAGTTCAGCTGGGTCTCGGGAATTATCAATCACACCCTCAAAGGCTTCTAAGTCATAGCAATCATCCTCAGCAAAGCAATGCTGCCCGGTTCCGTACATGGCATCTAATTCTGCGCTAATAGAAGAAATTTCTCCTGCCAAGTCTTCATCTAAAGGAGATGGCATGACAAATGAACTTTTAATAAGGTTGAGTTTCCTCCTATTTTCTTTTGAAACTTCCACTCCATCAAAAGAAGAAGCTTGTCGAGCACGCTCTAACGCAAGCAATTGATATCTTTTGCCATAATCTGCAACTACTTTCTGAGAATCATAAGTGATAAAATTAGCACCTATCCAATAAGCTGAGCTTACAATGGGTCCAAGGGTTTTATCTTCAAGCTCAACTCTTTGGAGGAATGCTTCAACATCAGATTCATTGAGAGCATTGGCCTGTTCGCTAGAGCACGAGGAAAGTACTAGGATGGAAAGAAAAATAGTAGATAATAATAATTTATACATATAAAAGACCCCTTTTAAATACAAGTAGAGAGTAAATCACACTATGAAAATATCAACAAGCCAATTTAAAAACGGTCTAAAGATAATTATTAATAATCAGCCATGCTCAATCCTAGAGCATGAGTTTCATAAGCCAGGCAAGGGTCAGGCAGTAATGAGGGTAAAGTTTAGAAATCTAATTACTGATAAGGTCATCGATAAAACATACAAATCTGGAGAATCAGTGGAAGAAGCTGATGTTATGACAGTGGAAATGAGCTACCTCTACTCCGATGGAGAGTTTTGGCATTTCATGAATTCTTCAACATTCGAGCAAATAGGCATTAACGGCAATGTTGTTGCAGATGCAAAAAAATGGATTATTGGTCAGGAAAATTGTGAAGTGGTCATTTGGAATGATGAGCCCATATCAGTAGAGCCTCCTCCATTTGTTGAATTAACGATCTCTAAATCTGATCCAGGAATTAAAGGTGACACAGTATCAGGCGCAACAAAGCCTGCAGAACTTGAAACTGGAGTTACTATTCAAGTACCGCTATTTGTTGAAGAGGGAGAAAAAATTAAAGTTGACACAAGATCTGGCGAGTACTCGGGGCGCGTATAAACTTTGTACAATCAACTTTCATCTGCGTTAAGTGCCTTCATAGAAAATGATTTAGCGCTTGATGCCGATCAAAAAAAAGTCTTAATAGACAAGCATAAGCTCGCTCTTTCAGACTCACTACAAAAGGGTCACTGGACTACCAACCTTTGCTTGATTGCATCTAATCTTGCAAAAAAAAATCCTCATGAGCTTGCTGCACAACTTTCTGCAGTTTTAGAGCCAGTGACTGGGATCTCAAGGGTGGAAGTAGCTGGTCCAGGATTCGTCAATATATTTTTAACCCACCAAGCGTTTTTAGAGCAACTTGATCAAGCGCATGAAAATCCTCAATCTTTTGATGAGCCTTCAAATCTACCCAAAGAAAAATTACAGATAGAGTTTGTTTCAGCAAACCCCACAGGACCATTGCATGTTGGTCATGGTCGTGGTGCAGCATATGGAGATGCAATTGGCAGAATTTTGAGCTACTTGGGTCATGAGGTTTCTAAGGAATACTATGTTAATGATGCCGGAAGGCAAATTGATATTCTTGCTTGCAGCATCTTTTTAAGAAAGTTTTCTTGCTTTGATAATGGTGAGTTTCCAGCTTCAGCTTACAAAGGGTCTTACGTTTTAGATATTGCAGATGGAATAGAAATTGATGCAACTATTTCTGAAAATGAAAAAATCGATTTGAAGAAAAATCTTTCAGATAATGATGAAGAGCAGATTGATGAATTAATTCAACGCATTAAAAATGGATACATAGATTATTGGCAGCCAATAAGAGAGTTTGGGTTAGGCCATGTCATTAAATCTATTAAAGAGGACCTAACTGAGTTTAAGGTTGTTTTTGATAATTGGTTCTTTGAATCCTCACTAGGGGAATTAACAGATGATGAATCTGAAATCTCAAAAGCATTAGAGCAAGTAAAAAAAGATCATGCCTATGAAAAAGGTGGTGCTGTTTGGTTGGAATCTACTAAGTTTGGCGATGATAAAGATCGCGTGATTATTCGCGAGGATGGAAGAGGAACTTATTTATCGGCAGACCTCGCCTATCATAAAAATAAGTTAGCTCGTGGCTTTGACACTATTATTAATGTTTGGGGATCAGACCATCATGGCTACATTAAAAGAATTGAAGCAACCATTGAAGCCATGGGTTACAGCAAAAAACAAATGCAAGTCCAGCTTGTTCAGTTTGCCAATTTATTTGAAGATGGTGCCAAGATTAAAATGTCTACTCGCAGTGGAAATTTTTACACACTTAAACAGTTAATTGATGACATAGGGCCAGATGCATCAAGGTTCTATTATTTATCTAAGCAGGCGGATCAGCATCTAGATTTTGATATTGGAGTTGCTAGATCAAATTCAAAAGACAACCTTTACTATTATGTCCAATATGCTCATGCGAGAATTTGCTCCGTGGAGAAGAAGTATCTCGAATTAGGCAAAGCTCTTCCAAAGAGCTTTAACGATGAGACCTTTGATGGATGTGATGAATTGCTACAAATGGCGCTGAATTTTCAATTTGTTGTTAAAAATTCAGGTGAGAATCTGCAACCTCATCTAATCGTTTACTACTTGCGAGATATGGCCCAATCTTTTCATCAATTTTACAATAGTGTAAACATTTTAAAGGCAGAGGAATCTAAGCAAAATAATATTATGAGGGCTCTCATTATTGTTAAAGCCGTAATAGCATCCTCGCTTGAATTAATAGGAATTGATCCGCTAGATAGCATGTAATTAATGTGAAAGATTTTGCAAAAAAACATCCCATTAATAAACCCAAGAAAAAAAGAGTCAAGACTTCTCTGCGAGCAAAAAGAGAGCTCAATCAACCTTTAAAAATAAAGCATTTTTTTATCATTGCTGGCATAAGTGCTCTGCTTTTGCTGGCTTCAGATATGATTTTACAAACTGAGGTGACTAACGTCCGAGGAAATGTTGTTAATCCAACCGTTGAAATTCTTTACCCAGTTGAATTGGCTAAAGATACTGTTTTTATTGAAATCGATGGGATTGTGATAGCAGAAGATTGTGAATATTTAATTCAGATTGAATCGTATGGAAGGCGAGTCTATGCGCAGGAGCAACTCAGCTCTTTGCTTCTCCTTGGGCTTGAATCGTATGTAGAAAAAACATTTAGCTCCGCTCAACCTGACAGGCCATTGTTTAGAGTCATGTCAGGTCCCTATAAGACCAAGTCAGAAGTAAATAATGCGCGCGAGCTGTTGATGAAAAATAATAGGCAGCCCTTAATCTATAAAAAATGCACGAAGATATAAATAATAGGCTTGCAACCATTGAAAGCAAAATAAAAGAAGCTTGCATTAAAGCTAGTCGGTTAAATCAGAGTGTCGAACTGATAGCCGTGTCTAAATTACAATCTGTTGAAACCATAAAAGAGGCGCACAAGCTTGGTGTTAAAAACTTTGGTGAAAACTATGCACAAGAGCTTGGTAAAAAAAATCTAGCATGCCCAAAAGATATTATTTGGCACTTTATTGGCCCAATTCAGTCTAATAAAATTGCCCTGATAGCAAAACATGCTAACTGGGTTCATTCCATAGATAGGGTCAAGGTTGCAAGGAAGTTAAACGAAGCATTAAAAGCTGAAGAAAGAAAAATGCATGTTTTGATTCAAGTAAATGTTGATCGAGAAGAATCTAAGTCAGGCATTTTCCCAGAAGATGTGATCTCTTTTGCTCAAGACATAAGGGCGGACTATCCAAACTTAATCTTGGAAGGATTAATGTTTATGCCTAACATTAATGCGTCTAAAAAAGATAAACTCAATACCATGGAGAATATTCAATCTATTCAAAACGCATTAATAAATGAGCTGCCAGATTGCGGTCATCTCTCTCTAGGGACTTCTGGTGATTTTGAAGAATCTATTGCTGCTGGTTCAACCATGGTCAGGATTGGGGAAATGCTGTTGGGCAAAAGATCATGAAGATTTGTTTTGTGGGGGTCGGCAACATAGCGCAGGCAATTATTGATGGGTTATTGAAAAGTGGCGTGTCTGCTCAAAATATTACTTGCATTGAAAGAAATCCAGACAAAGCTGAATTGCTTGGAAAAAAGAATTTAAAAATCATTGCTTTTGAGGACTTGGCTAACAAAGATTTTGATTTGATTGTTCTTGCGGTCAAACCAAAAGATGCTTTAGATGCTGAAACAAAAATTCTCAAACTATGTCCGAAAGCAGAAATATTAAGCGTGGTTGCTGGGATAACTCTAGATCGATATTCTAACCCTAATGCTGTGATTAGATCTATGCCAAACACTGCCAGCTCCTTTGGTAAGGGGCTCACTGCTTTATATGCTCTCAACCAAGAATCTAATGCTTTTGAAGCAGCACAAAATTTATTTTCAAAGGTTGGGCATGTATTAATTATGGCAAATGAAGACGAGATGCATCGATTTACCAGCATTATTGGAAGTGGGCAAGCTTTTCTATTTCAGGTTTTAAATATCTACCTCAAGGAGTTTGAAAAAATTTCTACAGCAAATCCTGTATCACCAAAAGAAGCATTTAAGGACTTTGTGAGTAGCTTGGGAGACTTGTTCACACAAGATTCTGATTTTGAAAGCTTGATAAATAAGATAAAATCTCCTGGCGGCACGACTCAGGCAGGCTTAGAATCTCTTGAGAAAAATGACCTTGATGAAATATTTAAGGATGCTTTTAATGCAGCCACCAATAGGTCAAAAGAAATTAGTAAAGAACAATAACGGGTATATGAAAAGAATATGATTGGAACAGCGGTAATAGTTTTAGGCTTTGCAAGTTATGCCTTTGTAATCTTGTCAGTCTTTAGGCTCTTTCGAATTAATTACTTCAACCCAGTGGTTAAAGTATTTGCTACTTATTTGGAGCCAATTTCTAAAGGTATTTTCTTTTTCTTGCCGCCTCTCTATGCAGCAATCAGCCTCGCCTTGGTTTTAAAGTTTTCTTCTTTTTACCTCGCCTACTCATCTGGGTATGAACCACTGACATTGTTTTATATTTCTGTAATGGATGTGCTCAACTCTGGGTTCAGAATTTTGTTCTACAGCGTTATCGGGTCGGTTGTTCTAAGTTGGGTCGCTCCAGGCAGCAATCACCCCTTGCTACAAATAATCGAAGAAATATCAGCCAGTGTTTTAGGGCCTGTGAGAAAATTTTTACCCCCAATGGGCGGACTAGATTTCACACCAATTATTGGCTTGCTTGTTCTCAATCTAATTAATACCTCTTTAATCCAAATTATTAGCTCTTTGGCATGAAGGTAGTTTCCGAAAAAATTTCTTTTGCTCATTCTTTGTCTTTAGAGTCTGGCCAATCTTTGGCTCAATTTGAACTTATGACTGAAACATATGGGGAACTCAATCAAGATAAAACAAATGCAGTCTTGGTCTGTCATGCTTTTTCTGGTAATCATCATGCTGCTGGAACAAAGGATGATGGCAGCAAGCCAGGTTGGTGGGATCAAATCATTGGCGATGGCAAGGCAATTGATACTGAAAAATACTTTGTAGTTTCGCTTAATAATATTGGTGGTTGTCATGGATCTTCTGGGCCTACCTCCGTTTCTTCAGATTCAGAACATGCATTTGGAGCCTCATTTCCCGAAGTGTCTGTGAGTGACTGGGTTGAAACGCAAAAAATACTTGCTGATCATTTAGGCATTGATTGCTGGGAGATGGTTGCAGGTGGGAGCTTGGGTGGCATGCAAGCACTTCAATGGGCAATTTCGTATCCAACAAAAATTAAAAAAGCTGCCATCATTGCCGCTTCTCCTAAAATTAGCTCTCAAAATATTGCTTTGAATGAAGTTGCCAGAGAAATGATTAGAAAAGATGAAAATTTTCATAATGGGAACTATTTGCTAAAAGAGGTTAGTCCAAAAAAAGGTTTAAAAGCAGCTAGAATGCTTGGGCACATTACTTATTTATCTGAAGCCAACATGAGCAAAAGATTTGGTCGGAAACTGCAGGACCCAGACAGCAAGATGGGTGCAGATGTTAACTACGAAGTAGAGAACTACCTTCAGTATAAAGGAGAGCAATTTGCTCAGTCGTTTGATGCGAACAGCTACATCTTAATGACTAAAGCAATGGATAGCTTTGATCCCGCAAAAAGCTTTGATCAAGATTTAATAAAATGTTTTGAAAGCATTCAAGCTAAGTTGCTGGTAGTCTCATTTAATTCCGATTGGCTCTTCCCAAAAGAATATGGTCTCGACATTCAAATGTCGGCAATTACTGCAGGAATTGAAAGCACCTATGTTGAGCTTGAGGGTGAGTATGGCCATGATAGCTTTTTGTTTCACACTGAAAATTACGCAATGGCACTTCAAAATTTCTTAGAGTCCAATGAATAAAACGCTTGCATCTATTGTCACGAATTGGGTTCCGAGTGGATCTAAAGTGATTGATTTTGGTTGCGGTGACGGCGCTTTGCTAAAAATGCTTGCTGAACAAAAATCTATCATTGGTTACGGGGTGGAGAATGATCCAGCAAAAATTAATGAATGCATTAGCAATGGGGTATCTGTGATTCAGCAAGACATAGACACAGGCATTCAAGACTATAGAGACATGGGTTTTGATCTTGCAATTATGGCCAGCTCAATTCAGTGTCTCAGAAGGCCTAGGAATGCAATGAAAAATATTCTTCAAGTTGCAAATGAGTGTGTAATCACGCTACCAAATTTTGGCAATTGGGAATTAAGAGCTGGCTTATTAAAAGGGAAAATGCCCTCTTCATCTCAATTACCAGCTAAATGGTATGAAACTAAGAACCTTCATCTTTGCACGATTGCAGACTTTGAAGAGTTGTGCTCAGTTGAAGGCTTTAACATTAAGAAAAAAATCTATTTAAACAACAAAGGTAACGCCACATGGTTGGTCAGCACTTTTCCAAATTTATTTGCTGCTGAGGCGGTCTATCTCATTGGCTCATAAACAACAACTTGTTGTTGCAACTAACAATAAAGGCAAACTAAAAGAATTTAGTTTGTTGCTTCCTGCTTTTGAAATTATTGCACAAAGTTCCCTAAACATTGTTCCAGAAGAGGAGCTTGGCAAAACTTTTTTTGAGAACAGTATCCAAAAAGCACGAGTGGCAAATAATGCATCAGGCATTGCTGCATTGGGAGATGATTCAGGCTTAATTGTTCCAGCTTTAAATAACCTTCCTGGCTTACACTCCGCAAGGTATGCACACAAAAATGCTAACGATGAAGAAAATAGAGAGCATCTTAAAAATGAATTAGAAAAAATAGATTTGCTGGAAGCCAAGGCTTATTTTGTCTGTGTGCTGGTTTTAATTCAGGCACCTCAAGATCCTTTTCCACTTGTTGCTACAAGCATGCTTGAAGGGATTGTGAAGACAAACTCACAAGGGAAAAATGGTTTTGGATACGACCCAATGTTTTATCCAGCTGGCAGCAATCACTCGTTGGCTGAAATGGATGAAAGTGAAAAAGCACAGATAAGCCATAGAGGCAAAGCAGTTGAAGTGTTGCAAAGAAAAATTTTGGGCTTTTCCTCTGAATAAAACACCACTGAGTCTTTACGTTCATCTTCCCTGGTGTGAAACACAATGCCCATATTGTGATTTTTCTATTACAACTGACCCGATAAATGGCAACGACATAAAGTTAGCGCATGCGATAGTTCAAGATATCTCTAATTCAGCTAAGTTGGTGGATGATAGAAAATTTAACAGCATCTATTTTGGAGGAGGCACACCCTCTCTTGCTTCTGTTGAGTCAATAGAATACATCTTAAACTCTGTTCAACATCAGTTTTCCAGTCCAGAGATTGAGATTACTTTGGAGATGAATCCTAATGATGTAACTGAAGACAAATTAAAAAATTTAATAAAAGCTGGCATTAATCGTTTGTCTTTGGGTATTCAAAGTTACCAGAATCTAGAGCTTGAATCTTTGGGCAGAAATCATAGTCAGTCTTCGGCAATCAAAGCCACGAAAATGCTTGCTGAAACCAATGCAACCATTGATTTAATGTATGGGGTTGAATATCAAACCCTTGATTCTTTTACTTCAAATATTCGTCAATTTCTTGAGTCAGGTGTAAATCACCTATCTCTTTACCAGTTAACCATTGAGCCCAACACCATCTTCTATAAAAAAGAATTGCATTTGCCAGATGAGGGAATAATCGAAGAAATGGAGGGCGCAGCCAAAAAACTGTTAGAAAAAAATGGTTTTGAGCAATATGAAGTTTCATCATGGTCAAAAGCTGGTCACAAAAGTCAGCACAATTTAAATTATTGGCAATTTGGTGATTTTTTAGGAGTTGGGCCAGGGTCACATAGCAAGATTAGCTATCAAAATGAAATTACAAGATTTAGAAAAATTAAACCGCTAGAAGGCTACATCAAAAATCAAAAAACAACTGACTTAGTCAGCATTGAGGGTGATGAGCTTGATCTAGACTTGGCAATGAATCTTTTAAGAATTAAAAATGGACTACATCGTGAAGAAATAAATGTTGCCCTTCCAGAAAGTTTTCTTGATAAATACAGCAAGGGTGTTGCCGAAGGTTTGCTCCTTAAAAATAAAATTGGTGCTTCAGATAAGGGGTATCAGTTTCTTAACGAAACAATTCAATTATTTTTTTAAAGCCTTTAATAAAAAAGTGTGGATTGCTCTGCCTTCATTGATTGCTCTTTGTTGGAAGCGAGTAACGGGCATGCCTGCATTGGAAATTTTTTTATACTCAAAGCTCTCAGTTGTTTTTTCGACCTCTTCTTCAATAGACTCTGCATAATTTTCCCAATCTGTAGAAATATAAACAGTTCCATTGTTTTTTAAAACTTTGCTCAGTAAGATTAAAAAATCATGCTTAATTAACCTTCTTTTATGATGTCTTGCTTTTGGCCACGGATCGGGACAAATAATGTAAATTTCATCGAACAGCTCATTCTGAATTTTTAATAACAACTCGCGCACATCGTCATCAAAAATTTTTATGTTGGTGGTGGAATTAAGAGAAATGGAATTCAGTAAGCTCCCTATTCCAGATAAGTAAACTTCAGATGCAAGAATTAATGCATCAGGGTTTTTGGAGGCAAGAAAAGCTGTATTTTCTCCGTTGCCAAAACCAATTTCTAAAATTACCTTTTTATAATTCTTGGCTGCGCTAAGTAAATCTTCAATGCCAGATACATGATGGTCTTTTAAAGAGCCCAATGCTGTTCTTTGCGATGTGGTAATGCGTCCAAGTCTTTTTACAAAGCTTGTTAGATAGGGTTTATCTTGATTAATTGAAGTTGCCTTACTAGGCAGCGTTTGACATGGCAGCTTTGAGTTTTTTCAATGCTCCATTTTCGATCTGTCTAATTCTTTCAGCAGAAATATTATATTCGTCAGCAAGATCATGCAGAGTTTCTTTTTCATCTGCGAGGTATCTTCTTGCGATGATGTCTTTGCTTCGCTCGTCTAGACCAGACAAGGCCATCGCAAGCTCTTGAGAGTTATGATCAGCCACTTCCTGTTCTTCAACTAAAATTTCAGGGCTGAATGACTTGTCTTCTAGGTATTGAGACGGAGATAAAACATCGCCTTCATCATCGCTTCCAATTGGTGCATCAAACGCAGAATCATGGGAGGTCAATCGATTCTCCATATGCAAGACGTCTTTGACTTCAACATTTAAGTCTTTCGCTATTTTCTCTGCTTCTTCTTGAGTTAACCAATCAAGCGTTTTTTTCTTGCTTCTTAAATTAAAGAATAATTTTCTTTGTGCCTTGGTTGTTGCAATTTTTACCATTCTCCAATTTTTAAGAATGTATTCATGAATCTCTGCCTTGATCCAATGCACAGCAAAAGACACAACTTTTACACCTCTGTTTGGATCAAATCTATCCACTGCCTTCATTAAACCAACATTGCCTTCTTGAATGATGTCAGCAAGAGGCAAGCCATAGCCTTGATAAGACCTGGCAATGTGAATAACGAACCTTAAATGCGATAGAACTAGTTGTCGCGCAGCTTCAAGGTCGTTATTTTCAAACAGCTTTTGAGCCAATTCTTTTTCTTGTTCTGGCGTCAGAATTGGAATCGCGTGCACGCAAGACAAATAGGATTCTATGTCCTTGCCTGGAGTAGAAAGCGTAATTGTTTGTAAATCTGTACCCATATATATATTTTACTAATAACTAATTATAACTGCTAGTTATTCAGAACAGATAATTATAGCAAATTTTTACTAAAACCACCTATTAAAGACAAAATTGCCTTTTTTTCGTTCAAATTACTTATTGCAATGAACATAGGGTTTAATATGCTGTCTTTTTTGCCATATTCAAGGGGTTGGTGGTTTTCTATTTGAAATATCCCTCCCCCTCTAGATTGCAGCACTGCATCGGCAGCAGCAATGTCCCACTCAGATGTGGGGCCAAATCTTGGATAAATGTCCCCCTTGTTTTCAGCTAACGTGCAAATTTTCAGCGAACTGCCTTTCGTAATAATTTTTAAACGCTTGCCTCGCTTATCTAAGTAACTAAGAAAAGCTGTGTCGATAACTGTTCTGTGGCTTTTGCTCGTAACCACCCTTAAGATCTTGCGAGGTTTGAAATTTTTTTTATTTGCTTTGCGGGGTTGGCCAGCAATACCAGACCACACCGAATCAAAAGCCGGTGCACCCACGACCCCAAGAACAGGCTTCCCATTTTGGATCAAAGCAATATTGGTGGTGAATTCATCTGATTTGTTTACAAATTCCTTGGTGCCATCAATTGGATCAATGATCCAAAATTCTTTAGCTGGCTTATAGCCCTTTTGAGCAAAACTTTCTTCTGATACAACAGGAATGTCGGAAAAATTTTTTGCAAGAAATTTGATAATTGCTTTATGAGCATACATATCAGCAGCTGTAACTGGAGAGCCATCTTTTTTATGATTTGCCTTTGATTTTGGGTTCCGATAAATTTTTAAGATCTCTGGAAATAAACTGCGGGTTAAATCTTCTAATTGAGGGATAATAGATTCTAAATTTTGAGATAACATTTCTATTTAATGGCAAAACTTAATTCTACCACTGCAATTCTATTAGATCTTGATGGGGTTATTTTAGATCAATCTTATGATGGGAAGTTTTGGCAAGCTTGGTTGCCAGAATACGTAGCACAACAAAAGGGCCAGCCTTTAGAAGAGGTTAAAGTCGAGATTCAGCTAAAAATAGATAATCAGCAGGGCAACCTAAATTTTTATGACTTGAATTATTGGGACGAGCTGCTTGATGTAGATTGCATGAACATTATTAAAGAAAAAGAGGAAAAGTGTTCTTACTTGGAAGGCTCATTTGAAGCCTTGAATAAATTATCAATTTTAAAAAACCCCATGCATATTCTTACCAATGGAGATCCTAGAGTGCAGCAATACAAAGCAGAATCTGAAGATTTCTTACAATTTTTTGATTCAATTTTTTATAGCATGCAAGCAGGCTATCCAAAAGAACAAAAAGAATTCTGGGCTTTGGCAAGACATAATCTAGGGTTAGATTTTGAAGATGCAATGTTTGTGGATGACAATTTTAAGGTTGTAACAGCAGCCGCAAAGGCTGGGATTAAAAAGACAGTTTGGATCACACCTGGAAAAAATAGAGTTCTGCAAAATGGCATTGAGACCTTTCCGAGCCTTAGCAGCTTAGTTAAGACAATTGCTTGAATCTAGATTCTCATAATCCAACGCTAGCAACATTCGATCAAAAATTTCTGTATTATCCATGACCCCAGTAAATAGCTCTGATCCTGGCCCAAAGGCGTAGATGTTAATTGGAGAAAGGTCGTGACTTTCAGTAGTCCATTCAGCTCTTACCTTTGAACCACGCGGCTTCTGC
>Ga0208964_1000087_pt1 | contig 49262 bp, 38 predicted proteins | sample AOAMet1_08_M0_20_2_FD_188227 | JGI IMG/M metagenome (GOLD analysis project Ga0208964, IMG submission 188227) | Ammonia-oxidizing marine microbial communities from Monterey Bay, California, USA - CAN11_08_M0_20 (SPAdes) | ecosystem: Environmental > Aquatic > Marine > Intertidal zone | place... | reverse complement strand
CCAAAATCGAACTTACGGTTGATGACGATCTGGTTGACGAGGTTATCGAAGCGATAACCGAAGCTGCCCGCAGCGGAAAAGTGGGTGACGGCTTTATTGTTCGCGGCCGAATAACCCACATTATTGAAGACAATGGGGGCATTGGCAGCAGACATCACTCCCTTCAAGGAATCCAAGCTTGCGTCTTCCGGGATATTCACCTGGTACAACAGCTCATCGTTCGCGTCATAAATCAGTACCGGAATCGTCTTGTTCGACCACAGGTAATCGGTAATGAAGGTCAGGTCCATGCCGCGTGGTGGGTCATTGATCAATCGGTACGCGTCGGCCAATCGGTCGGCCTTCCCTCTTTCTTCGGTTCCCAGCTCTTCAAAAAGCTGCTGAGTATAACCGACCAATTCCGCACGCTGCACGATGGCTTCCGACCACAGGCGAACTTTTGTCTTTTCCTCTGCCCGAATCCGCTGCGCAATGTCATTGGAGTACCACAGGGTCGCCAACACAATGACCGCAGCCGCAGCAAGCAAAAAGCGTTTCCAACGCTGTTTATTGGAGTAGACGTTCATGCCCAGAAATCAGTTGTACGCGGGGCAGGGAATGGCTCGGCCCTTTTGGCGACCCGAGCAACTGTTGATGCCAATGACAATTTCGTGCGTGCTCGGCGCCGCGCCACTCAACGCCGAAACGTTGAATTCATAGGCATAACCAATCGTGAGGTAATCCATGACTTTGGCCTGCGCAGCCACGATCAGGGCGCTTTGACTGCGGTAACCCAATCCAACCCCTACCACCTCATCATAACGCATCATTCCTAAAATTTCAGCCGATGGCGGCACTCCTGAACCCAGCCTTGCTTGGGCAGATGGCGTGAACATCCAGCGACCATCCAGCTCCACTTGGGTTCCGGCCATCACCACCGCGTGTCGTCGCAATTTGCCAAACTGACTGATCTTTTCCATGCTCGGCTGCGTGACGTTCTGGATGGTCAGACCTGCAAATTTGGTGCGGTCATAAAACCACAAACTCGCATCGATGGTCGGAACGATGAATTGGTTTCCACCGTAAATCGCCGGATCATTGGCCACTTGAAATTCCGGCATGATCAGTTCACTCAAATCAAGTCGGTGCTGGAAGAATCCTGCGCTCAAACCTGCCGCCAAACGCGCGCCGTTCGATAATCTCAAATTGTAGGCATAAGCGAAGTTGACCGCATTGTAACCCCATGCGCCGGCATCGTCTGCCTCCACTCGAACCCCAAAACCGTGAAAGTCGTCGCCCTGGCCTTCCATCTGACCATGAAGGTTTGCAAAGGCCGTTTGCGGAGCCCCTTGAATTCCCGACCATTGGTTCCGAAATCCCATGTGCAAATCCATGCACCCCAAAACCCCTGCTGCGGCCGGATGATCCTGGAATGGGTTGATCACAGACGTGGTGCGAACCGGAAATTGTTGCGCCTGCAAAGTGTTCGTTTGAACAATCAGAACGAAGCCTGCAAAAGCCTTAAAAATGAGCGTAAATTTCTTCATCGGATGATGCTAATGAACCCTGTGATGGTCTCCAATTCAACCAAAAGTGGATCGTTTAAATCAATGGCATAATAGTACGTGCCCACAGGAACTTCTTTTCCTCCATTGCGCCCATCCCAAGGCTGAGAATAACCCACACTTCGATGCACCACTTGTCCCCAACGGTCAAAAATTCGAATGTCTGCAAGGTTGTAATCCAGCAGCCCATCTACATCCCACGTGTCGTTGTATCCGTCGTTGTTTGGAGTGAAACTCGTGGGAAGCCCCAATGGATTGCCAACAGTGATGGTCACAGCGTCCGAATATTGGCAACCACCAAAAAATCCAGAAACAGAATAAGTCGTGGTCACCGAAGGAGAGGCCACTACCGAGGTTCCTTCGGCGGTTGACAAGCCGTAATCAGGAAACCATGTGTACCCCAAATCTTCATTGGCACCGTTAACCGTTAACTCGACGTTTTGACCAGGAGCAATATTGGTGGTGCAACAGGCATCAATGGAAACAGCGGGACCCGACAAAAACACAGATAAGTTGCATGGTGTAGCTGAAGGATCGTGAGCTGTTCCAATCAAAATCAAGTACATCGTATTTGGCAACAAATCTTCCGATTGCAAAGATGTTGCTCCTCCTGATTCAGAGCAAGGGGAAACGGCTTGATAACTACCCGCATCACACAGCGCTTGCGGATCTGGCTTGATAATCACACATTCGATTACATCCTCTACGCCGTTGGTTTGGCAAGCCACGCCGCCAAGTTCCAGATAAACAGGACCTGTGTTGGTCACGTTTGCGTTGGTTGTGAATTCAAGCACCGTCACATAAGGAGCGTTTAGGCAGCCAAAATCCAGGTTTTGCGCATAGTTCAATGATATCGCTTCCGGTACATCACCACAAGTTGGAACCGGATTGCTGCAATCCTGAGCCTGAACGCTGGTAAGAAGCAAAGTGAAGCCGACGGCCATTGCTTGATGAATTCGATGCATGCTTTGAAAACGTTTCATTCGTTCATTTCATATGTGACCAATACCGCCGCTTTTTCTACGGCCACACCAACTTGAGCTTGCACTTCTGCAATGACCCCAGTGCGTGGTGCACGGATTACGTTCTCCATTTTCATGGCCTCCAAAACCAGCAAGGAATCGCCTTCTAGCACTTCAGTGCCTGGTTCGACCATCACCTGAAGAATTTTACCCGGCATCGGTGATTCCACGTGTTTTTCCTGCACTTCAATGCCAGCGGACATTCCCATGGACTCCAACAAAAGTTGTTGGTGGTCTAAAACCTGCAGCGTTTGCACTATGCCGTTTACGCGCACAGTGATGTTTCCTTTGTGATCAGGGCCTTCCATGCGCTCAATGCGCACATTCCGGTTGCCCATGCGCACATCAAAAACGCCCGGCGCAAGCTGTTTCCAGTCCCACGACTCTTCTGATCTCGGAGCAACTTGCTCCACTCGCCCATCGGGCCAACGAACTTCCCATTCCATGAAGGCAAGTTAGGAGGATTTTCGAGCGAACTTTGGGGGGTGTACGGGATTTACATTCACATTCCATTCTGTAGAACTGCTTGTCACTATTGTGACTTTCACTTCTCCACCAATTTGCGCACCATGAAGGCCATGGGAGAAGCGCTAATCAAAGAGTTAAACTGGAAAATGGAGCAGTCCCCTGGGGCCGTTTCTACCCTTTACTTTGGTGGAGGGACTCCGTCGCTTTTTGATTTGGATGCCCTGAAAATCTTAGTGGATCGTTGTGTTTCCTCAGGGTCCCAACCCTCAGAAATCACACTAGAAGCCAATCCGGAAGACATCACGCATGAACGACTCCAAGCTTGGCTCGCTATGGGAATCAACCGACTCTCAATAGGGGTGCAAACCTTTGATGACGATCGCCTGCGTTGGATGAATCGGGCACACACGGGCCAACAAGCCATCGAAGCCATTGTCGCTGCACATGACGCTGGATTCAATCATTTGTCGGCGGATTTAATCTATGGGTTGCCTGATCGTAAGGTGCCTTTTTCGGAAGACCTGCAAAAAGCGTGTGACCTTCCTGTTGACCACTTATCCGCTTACATCTTAACCGTAGAAGATAAAACCGTCTTGGGCAGAAACGTCCAAAAAGGAATCGATCGTGTGGCGCCAGATTCACTTGTAGAATCTGAATACTCTGAGCTTTGCGCACGCGCTACTCAGGCAGGGTTCGAACACTATGAAGTTTCAAATTTCGCGCGACCCGGCGGCCGGGCGCAACACAACCAGCATTATTGGACCGGACTGCCTTACCTCGGAATCGGACCTGGTGCGCATGGCTTTGACGGCAAACGCCGATCAGCCAATGCATCAAACAACCCCGCTTATATTGCTCAGATTTCGAAAGCTAAAAAGCTGACTGAAATCCAAGCCGACTTCGAAAGTTTGACCGAAAGAGACCGATACAACGAGCATTTGATGACCGGGCTGCGCACTGCAAATGGAATCGATATTGCGGAGTTAACAAGAAAATTCGGACACAATCCAATTGCAGAAGACCCTCAGTTTTGGAAACAATGCCTGGACGATTGCACCATTGTGGCGTTGAGCGACGACAATTATCGCATCCGTGAAGATAAATGGTTGATCGCCGATCGGATTTCGTCAGCCTTTTTCGCCGTTGATTGAATCTTTCTTTCGAGCCATACGCTTGAAACCTGCGTCTGCAAAAACAGCCCCTACGATGATGGCTGATCCGAGGTAAAACCAACCGCCCATTCGTTCTGAATCACCAAATATTACGGCTGCCAGCACAATGGCATACACCGGCTCCATGTTAATTGCAACGGCCGTAGTAAACGGAGACAAGCGCTTCATGACCTCGATGCTCATCAGAAATGCAAACGCTGTTGCCAGCGAAGCCAGAAGGGCTAGCCACAACCAATCCTGTCTAGGAATCGCCCAAAAATCCAACGAACGCCCTTTTCCGTCCATGACAAACAACACAGCCAAAACACCCGCTGCGCTCAAAAGCTCGACACGCGTGAGGTTGGCAGAGTCGTACGTGCGCACAAGAACAGAATTGAATATGGAAAACACGGCAGCCAAAGCAGCGGATATAAGCGCCAAACCAATGCCTCGATAATACTGGTCAGAAGTCAGTGCAAAATCAGCTTCTGAGGGGCCCCACAACAACACCAACAATCCTGCAATGATGACACCGCCAAGCAAAAGCTCTCGCCAGTCCATCTTTCTGCGGTGAATCAGCGGTTCCAAAACACTCACAAACACTGGAGTCGTTGCCAGTGTCGCCAAAGCCACAGAAACATTGCTCGCTTTGATCGATCCGAAAAACGCCACCCAATGAGCTGCAGCAGCACAACCGACCAAAGCAACCTTGATCCAGACTTTCCAAGGAAAACGCTCTGTTTTTCGTTGAATCAAAAGCCACAACGCGACCAATCCACCTCCCAAAAGCACCCGCCAAAAGACCAATCTTTCCGCTTCAAGTGAAATCAATTTGCCTAAAATTCCGGTGAACCCGAAAATCAAGACAATGAAATGCAACATGACGACGCTCTGCCGATGATTCATTCGGCAAATCTACCCGTAACTTCGTTCACTCGTTGTCACCTAACGCAAGCAATATGAAACTTTCCTTCACCGGTTTACTCCTTTTGTGCTCTTCCGTGCTTTTGAGCCAAATTCAACTCAACAATCAATTCGGAGACTGGAATGGCATCGATCACATTGAGGCGGATGATGGTTCTCCATTCGTGGAAACGGCAATCACCAGCAACATCGAATGGATCTACTTGCACATTCAATTTGAAAATGAGGTTGGCCTGGATGAAAACATCCTTCCCAATGAATTTTTTCTCTTGTTGGACCTGGACGACGACACATCCACCGGTGTGGATTATGCAAACCAAGGCTTGGGCGTGGATCTTTTGCTCAACTTCTCCAGCCGCCAAGCCATTCGGTACACCGGGGGTTCTGGAATTGAAAGCCTCAATGAAGTGGGCATGCGATCAGCACCCACGTACAGTGCTCAAGAATTCGAAATTGCCTTCAAGCGTGACATGCTCGGCGATACAGGAGAAAATATTCGGGTGATGTGGTACGACGGAGATAGCGAAATTGGCTTCCCTGCCGATGGAATCGCACATACACTGACGGGCAACCTTGATCCTTGGATTCCCGGCTCAATCGCGCGTGCCGAAGAAACACTGAGCCGAGTTGCATTTTGGAACATGAACAACCGCATGGATGAGGCACCCGCAAAAGCAGCAATGGAACGCATTCTCCAAGCGATATCGCCCGACATAATCGGGCTTTCCGAAGTGTCCAACGTAAGCGCCAATTATGTCCGGGGCTTGCTCAATGACTGGATCCCGTTGGATGACGGCGCGTCCTGGAATGTGGTCAAAGACGATTACGACTTAATGGTAGCCTCCAAGGGTGCCGTGATTTCAACTCATGCCGAAGTATACCGTCAATTTCCCGTAGTCATCGAAGCGCATCCCGATTGGCAAGTGCCGATGCTATTCACAAGCAGCCACTTGAAATGTTGCGGAGGGAATTCCAATGAAGCTCAGCGCCAATCTGAAGCAGATGAATACATGGCGTTCTTGCGCGACGCAATCAACGGCGAAGGAGATGGGCTAGTCTTGTCACCCAATGCACCGGTTGTTTATGGAGGAGATTTGAATATGGTCGGTTTGGACAATCCCATTTACACCCTCGTGACGGGAGACATCGCAAACGAAAGCACCAACGGTCCAGATTTCGCTCCTGACTGGGATGGCTCGAGCCTCACCGAATGGCCAATTTTACAATCGGACCATCCATTTGACTATACGTGGACCAGCAACTCCCTTTCCTCGGAGTGGATACCAGGAAAACTGGACTACATCATCACTTCGGATGCAACCGCAGACTTAAAAGGCGGATTTGTGCTGAGAACCGATGACATGTCTCCCGGAAGGCTTTCGGAGCTAGGCTTGCTTTCGGGAGATGCATTGGCTGCTTCAGATCACTTCATCGTGGTTGCCGACCTTGGCCTCGGAGGGTTGATTGGTTATCAGCCTGACAGCGATTCCGATGGGATTTACGATTCCTCGGACAATTGTGTCGCTGTTGCGAATTACACGCAGGAAGATTTCAATGAAGACGGCGTTGGAGACGCGTGCAGCGATTCCGATGGCGATGGGTTAAGCGATGCGCTTGAGTTGAATGTTTACAATACCGACCCCTTGGCCTCCGACACCAACCAAAATGGCGTTTCCGATGGTTTGGAACTTTGTCTTTGCAGTTCCAATGGTTCTTGTCCCGGTGACATCACCAATGATTTGGTGGTGAGTGTTGCAGATCTTCTTGCGTTGCTCGGACTTTTCGGGGCCACCTGTTGATTTCGATTCCTCGGCTTTAGTTACCGCGCACCAATTTGAGCGACTTCGTTGCTGTTGGTGTTTGAATCACCACCAGGTAGACGCCTTCCACCAAACCAGACGTGTCCATCATAAAGCGTGAATTATTGGGGGTTTCACTCCTTAGGACCTTGCCAGACAAGCTCAAGACTTGCAGCGATTCAATTTCTTCGGAAGATTCAAAAATCACCCGACCGTGGGTTGGGTTGGGGTAAACCGCGCCCTTCCAATCCAGCTCGTCCACTGAAACAAGCAACACATCAATCTCTACTGAAGTTTGATCCGCACAGTTCCCGTCAGCACTGTATGTGGTCAGTTGAATGCTGTATACGCCCGACTCTTCGTAGGTGTATTCAGGGTCCATTTCTTGGCTCTCATCACCGTTCCCGAACGTCCAATAGTAACCACCAGCTCCGGTACTCCCGTTTTCCAATTCAATCGGACCGTCGAGAAGGTTCCACGGAGATGTGACGGTGAATTCCGCGTTTACCGGTTCCGAAATGTCCGATAAATAACGCGGAGATATTCGGTAATTTTCGAAGTACGGCGCTTCAAAGTCGCGTTGATCAACAATCCCGCTCAACCCGAAAACACCAACAGGAGCATCGCTTAAAAACAAATCTGTATTGGCATCAATTCGCATCGTATACACTTCACCCCCGGTCGTCACATCCACTTCAAAACTAGGTGCGCTATTGGTCCATTGTTCTGGGTTAACCACCTCTACACACTTTAACGTGACCACGTGTGATTCGCGGGATTCATCCAGTGTTTGAACCAAAACGGGCTGTTCGGTAAGGAACCCGGAGCCCTCGTATATCAGCGTATCGGCAATGATTTGGGTGAGTCCCGCAAACTGGCCCACTGTTCCGCGAATGCGGACACTGTCTCCCGGCACGACCTGTTCGTAGCCGAAATCGGACAAAGGGCTAAAAACATTGATGCCGTGCGTTGGATCAATTAGTGTGAATTGAAGGCCTGATGGATAGTCATTCCAACCGTGGACAATTCCGCGCAATTCACATGAAACACCCAAGCTGTCCGTTTCACCTGACACCACGTCAACGCTCCGAACCGTGGCAATATCATAAACGGGATATGTCAGATCTGAAGGTTGAATGTGAACAGTCATCGTATCAAGGATCAACACCGCATCTCCCGATGTGATTTGCATCGCCAAAATCACCGTCTCCTCTCCTTCTGGCTCCTCATCATCAATCGCTGCAAACGTGAAGGTTTGATCGTTCAACAATCCAATTGGAAACGTGAACTCTGGCAATGGAAAGACCGCTGGAAAATCATCTCCAACTGTTGCTGTTCCGCCCACCACATCTACAGAAACAGTTACATCTTGAAGTGGATAAGCAACCTGCATGACGACCTCATCACCTCCGCCTTCGTAGATGTAAATGTCTGATGTCGTAAAGCCAAGCTCCATATCCGGTGTTCCGGTGCATGTTGCATTGTGGTAACCGATGAAATCAAAATTGTCTTGTGGGTACGCGTCCCATTGGAATTGGCCGACAGACCAATCTGTGCTGCCTTGTGAGATGTTTGCCTTGCGCACCAACGTGTACTCTGCCATTTCGCCTGAACCCCCGTCCACAGTCCACGGAGAACCCGGGTCTTGGCCGAATTCACCCATTTGATCAATCAACACACCGTCGTGGTAAAGTGCAATGACGTCGTTCCCATTGTACCAGGTTATTTGACTCACCAGATCGGCCGCTTGATACAGCTCTGGTGCGGCCAATGCATTCATCAGTACAAAAACCCCGTTTGCTTCAATTGTACCGGATAATTCTTGTGTATTGGTTGGTTCGGTGGAGCCGTTGTTCCATGTTTCCATGTGATAACCGGTCAAATCAATGTCAAGCGGTGATGGGTTGTAGAGCTCAATGGCTTTGTTGTTGCTATTGCCTTCAACATACTCGGAAATGAAAATCTCCTCGCAAAAACTAGCGCTCTCACAGTCCAAAATATCCACCGCTAAATAACTGGTGCTTAAACTATCACACTCCACGCCTTGAACACCCGCCAACTGGAGCCCAGGTGACAAAGTGGTCGCATCAAACCCACCCAATGCACTGGAGCCCCAAACCTGGTAGCTCCCCTCCCCCAACTCCGAAAAATCATACTGAGGAAATGCGGTGGTGTCTTGAATGATCTGAGCCCCGTCCGTGATGACAAAAATATACTCCGCTTCAATCGCCTCTGAAGTGTAGCCAAACGTGATGATCGCGTTTTCAAGACCATTGCAACCTACAGCAGAAGGTGTGCCAGCAGCATCCGTCACCGCCCCTCCGTCGCATGCGGGCGGGCTGCATGTTTCACCTTGAATGTCTACCGAATTGATGGTCATTGAAAAACATCCTGTGCCAAGGATTCCAGATGCTGGTTGTCCTGCTTGCAGCGTCGCAAGATCAAGTGGAGCATCATGAGAAACTCCAACAACCTCGACAGCAATGTCTCCTAAGCCAGCAAAGTTGGCTGCCGTTCCTTCGAAAGTTGCTAAAATCAGATCCGTTTCAGGGTCTACCACCACCAGTGTAAAGTCTGCCTCAGGAACATCATTGGTGTGCAAAAACTGCACCAGCACAAGCTCAGATGCGTCCGTGCAAATGTTGGCGTTCGCCGCGTTCTGCAATTGGATCTGTCCCCCATCGCATTGCAAAACATTTGAATATCCCGGAGTGGGTGCTTGAAGGGTGTATTCAGCAGAAGCAAACGGAGTGCCTCCGTCTGGCAAACGCGCCAAACTCTGGTAATCGGCCAACCCTTCTCCACTTTCATTCAATTGATTCGAACCCGGCGTGAGCACGTCTACAAGACCCAGAGATGGTGGTTGGTTGTTTCCGTACACTATCGCATCCAGCAGGTCTTCACCGGTTACTGGGGTTCCATTCGGAAAGCCTGTGGCAGCCGCATCATAAATGGCAACCGCTTCTTGTCCCACCTGAAGCCAGTTTGTTTGATCTACCGTCAAATCTGCCTCCGGTAAATTTGGCCCACCAATCAGGAAAAAACCGTTTTCGTCCAACGAATAGCCCGATAAATCAAACGCGTTATTTGAGAGCGCATTGGATCCGTTGTAAATCACAACAGTGTAGCCTGAAAGGTCTTGGCCGGGCGCTCCAAAGATTTCTACAAACTCCATGTCGTCAATGCCAGGACCTGATGGGTCAAGTTCATTGATAACAATTTGAGATTCTGCTGATTGAGTCATCATTATGACTGAAACTAGCACGATCGAAGCGCGTTGAAATTTGAGCATGTGAACCTAGATTTTCCGGTGAGGGTGGCCAAAAATACGATGATATGATTCGAATATGAACGCAACCACATTCCGTTGATTGGTTTCGTACCTTCGTGAAGCAATGCAAGAACAGAATTCCCTCATCAAGAAGTTGGATGAATTTGTTTGGGCTTACCACCTAAACCGCCTTACTGGTGGGGTTCTAACCTCTGTCGGTACGATTGTTGGAAGCGCCCTTATTTTCATAGCGTTGGAACAATTGGGGCGGTTTGGAGTCGCAGGAAGAACGGTTATTTTTTGGGCTTTGACCGGAGGGAGTGTGGGTGTGCTTGCACGATGGGTGTTGTGGCCCGCTTTGGATCTTTTCCGTTTTCGAAAAGGCCTTTCATATGAAGAGGCAAGCTCCATCATTGGAACACATTTTCCTGAGATCAGCGACAGGCTTTTGAATGTATTGCAACTTCAGCGGCAACTCGAGCATTCATCCGAGTTAGACCTTTCTCTTTTGCACGCGTCAATCGACGAACGGACGGACACCCTGCGAGCTGTTCCGTTTAAAAAAGCAGTCAATTGGCAAGAGAGCACTCGCTTGATCCGATACGCGATTCCTCCGATTCTAATTGTGGTTGTTTTGTTTACTTGGAAACCAGAATGGGTTCAAGATCCCGCCGAACGCATTCTGTCGCACCGTCAAGATTTCATTGCGCCACCTCCTTTTGCCTTTGAGATTCTCAATGGTCGTTTGGCGGTTCCAGCAACGCAAAAGTTTACTGTTGAGGCAAAGACAATAGGGGAAGAGGCCCCTGAAATTGTGATTTTAGAAACCCAAGGAAAGCGTTTTCGCATGGAGCGTTCGAGCGAGGGTGTCTTCCTTTATACCTTTCCAATTGTTAGAGAAACTGTTGATTTCGAATTGGTAGCAGCAGGGGTGAGGTCCTCAAAATACATGCTCGAAGTCCTTCCTGTTCCTGTGCTACTTTCCTCTGAGGTGACCTTGATTCCCCCTAAATATACCGGACTTCCCCGTCAAATTCTGCAAGATGTCGGAAACCTAAAAGCACCTGAAGGCACAGAAATTCTTTGGCAATTCAAAAGCAAAGACACCGAACGCCTCCGCCTTGTTTTTGGTGAAGAGGCCATCAACGCCAAACGCGGAGCGGCTGGATCTTTTTCAGCCAACCGACGCGTTGGAAAAAGCGAAACGTATTGGGTAATCCCCAAAAATAAATCCGTGGGATCCGTCGACTCTATCCGTTATAACATTCAAGCATTCTCGGATTTGGCGCCCCGCATCAAGGCAACAGAAACCATTGACTCCTCCCGAGTGAAACGGCGCTACTTCACAGGTGAAACGATGGATGATTATGGATTTAGCAAACTCCGATTCGCATTTAAATGGCTGGAAATAGGCGAACGAACAGAAGAACTTCTAGCTGCTCAGGCGGACCGGCCGTCTGTGGGTGATGTTTCCCGTGTTCTGCTCAACACTCCTTCTGGAAAGTCCGACCGTTTTTTCTTCGATTGGGGGCTTGATGAGATCGGCGTGGTCCAAGGAGATGTTTTGGAATATTGGTTCGAAGTGTGGGACAACGACCAAATCAATGGCCCTAAAATGACCCGTTCAACAAGTTATACGTTTGCTCCACCGTCCGAAGAAGAAATAAGGGCAGAACGAGACGAAGCAAACCAAGACATTGCTGCGCGGATGAGCGCTGCCCGAGAAGAGGCGGAAGCACTCCGAAAAGAAATGGAAGAGATGCGTCGCCAGCTTGGGGAGGACGAGGAATTTGACTGGAAAGATGAACGCGCCATGGAAGAATTGATGAAGCGCCAAGAATCTCTGCGGGATGCGTTGGAAGAGTTGCAAAAAGCAAACAAAGAAAAAGACAATCGCGCAAATGAATTTTCTCCTGAAGAAGAACGCATCATCCAAAAACAAGAACAACTTCAAGAGCTCATCGAGCAAGTGATGAACGAAGAGCTGAAGGCAATGTATGATGAGATGCAGAAGCTTATGGAGGAAATGGACCCCGACATGATGGATGAGATGCAGGAGCAGCTCGAGTCCATGGAGGTTGATCAAGAATCGCTGGAAAAAGAACTCGATCGAGCGCTTGAGCAATTCAAACAGCTCGAATATGAAGTCAATATGGATGAAGCCATAGAAGACCTCAAAGAACTCGCGGAACAACAAGAGGAGCTTGCGGTAGAAACCGAAAAGCAATCCGAACCCAACGATAGTCTTGCGGCCCAACAAGATTCCCTGAGTCAAGCATTCGAAGAGCTTCAAAAACGGCTCGACGAGCTCGATAAATCAAACGAAGAGCTGGAAAACCCAAACCCCACAATGGAACGATCCGACGAGAACGAGTCCATTGAGGAAAAAATGAGCGATAGTTCAGATCAAATCAAACAAGACAAGAACAAGAAAGCCAGTCAAAACCAGCAAGATGCAGCCGAGGAAATGAAACAAATGGCCCAACAAATGGAGTCCATGATGCAACAGGCTGAAGAAGAATCCATGGAAGAAGATATGGATGCTTTGCGCGCTTTGCTTGAAAACATCATCCAGCTTTCGTTTGATGAAGAGGATGTAATGGCGTCGTTGGGGCAGATCAATGAAGACGACCCGCTTTACATCACCAACGGCCAAACGCAGCGAAAACTTAAGGATGATGCTCAAATGGTTGAAGATTCCCTGTTCGCGCTCAGCCTGCGAATTCCACAGGTAGCCCCAGCCGTGAACCGAGAAATCGGCCTCATAAACCATCACATGGAAAAAGCACTTGGCGGATTTGGAGATCGAAAGACAGCAGAAATCACGGAGAATCAGCAGTATGTCATGACGAGCTTTAATAACCTCGCGCTCATGCTTGACGATGCCCTTCAGCAAATGCAACAATCCATGTCTGAGTCAAAACCTGGCACGGGGAATTGTGAAAAGCCCGGTGGAAACGGAAAGCCCAAACCATCGCCAAGCGCTGGCGACATGAAGAAAATGCAGCAGTCTCTAGGTGAGAAGTTGGAAAAAATGAAGGAGGCGATGGGCAAGGGGGCCAATGCTGGACGTTCCGGAAAAGACCAGCGGCAATTGAGCAAAGATCTTGCCCAAATGGCGGCTCAACAAGCTGCGCTGAGGCAGATGGCCGAGAAAAAATCACAGGAGTTAAATGCCGATGGCTCGGGAGATGGCAAGCAAATGGGGGACATAGCAAAAGAAATGGAAGAGCTCGAGCGTGATCTTGTCAATCGTGATGTTTCCATCGAAACCTTGGAACGGCAACAAGACCTCATGGTAAGGCTTCTCGAAGCAGAAAATGCAGAAATGACCCGGGGGGAAGACAACAAGCGCAAATCAAAAGTGGGCCAACAAGGCCTTGCTACCGACCCTCCAGCGCTCGAAGAGTACTTGAAACAAAAAAGTCAAGAGGTTGAATGGTTACGAACAATTCCCCTTGAATTGGATCCGTATTATCGTGACCGAGTCAACGATTATTTCAATAATTTAGACCTCAAGAAGTCGGACATTCAATAAGCCGACGTCAAGACTAGGAATCATGATCCAAACGATGCAAAGACTTCAATTCGATTCAAAGCCGGAAAACATCGCCATCATCGAGCGGTTGATTGATGAAATTCGCGATAATTTCCCCTTTAACGATGAGTGCTATGGCGATGTCCTCATCGCTATGACAGAAGCCGTAAACAATGCCATTGTGCACGGGAATCGGCTCGACACAGACAAAGAGGTACTCGTTGAGTACGAGGTTCAAGACCAGAACTTGTTTTTCAAAATCACGGATCAGGGAGCTGGTTTCGATTTCGAAAACGTTCCCGACCCTACCTCGCCAGAAAACCTCGAAAAGCCAAATGGACGAGGAGTCTTCTTGATGCGTCAACTCGCAGATCAGTGCTCCTTCGAAGACGATGGACGTGAAGTCGAGTTGCTCTTTGAAGGTGTTTTCAACGCGGCGTAAGTTCTGTTCCCTTGGCATTAAGCTTTCACAATGCCGACCACGGCTTTCGGTGCCCCAACCGCAGAGCCATTCGTCGCTGGGTCCATGATCTCACCCTGCAGCATGATAAAAAAGACGGAGACCTTTCCGTTATTTTTTGCACCGATGAATACCTGCTGAAAATGAATCAAGATCACTTGCAGCATGATTATTACACGGACATTATCACATTTGATTATTCCGAAGGGCTCGAAATAAGCGGTGATTTATTCGTTTCTGTTGATCGCGTCCGTGATAACGCAAAACAATCTAACGTGTTGTTTTTCAATGAGTTAATTCGCGTCATTGCCCATGGTCACCTCCACCTTATTGGCTACAAAGACAAACGAAAGGCCGACCAAGCTGAAATGCGTAGCCAAGAAGACCGCTGGATTGCCATATTCAAAAACTATTCTGCATGATTCACAACGAATACGATGTCATTGTTGTTGGCGCTGGTCACGCTGGCAATGAAGCTGCTGCTGCTGCTGCGAATCTTGGTGCCAACACCTTGCTCATCACGATGAACATGGGGGTCATAGGTCAGATGTCTTGCAACCCAGCGATGGGCGGCATCGCCAAAGGGCAAATCATTCGAGAAATAGACGCTATTGGAGGGTATTCAGGAATCGTTAGTGATCACAGCGCTATTCAATTCCGCATGCTGAACCGGTCCAAAGGTCCCGCCATGTGGTCGCCCCGAACACAGAACGATCGCATGCGTTTTGCTGAAAAATGGAGGTTAATGCTAGAGTCAACTGCTAAGCTTGATTTCTGGCAAGACGCTGTGTTGGAGCTCATCATAGAAAACGGACAATGTGTTGGCGTCAAAACCCAATTGGGTGCGACCATCCGATCCAAATCTGTTGTAGTTACTGCTGGAACCTTTTTGAATGGCTTGATGCACATCGGTGAAAAGCAATTTGGCGGAGGAAGGGCCGGCGAAAAAGCAATTCGCGGAATCACAGAACAGTTGGTCGAGCACGGGTTCACTACCGACCGAATGAAAACGGGAACACCGCCCCGAGTGGATGGAAGAAGCATTGATTATAGTGTATTAGAAGAGCAGGAAGGCGATGAGGACCCCCGCAGGTTTTCCTTTACGGAAACTCCAAAACTAGAAAACCAACGCAGCTGTCACATCGCTTACACCAACACCGATGTGCATGACTTACTCCGTGAAGGGTTTGATCGCTCACCGATGTTCAACGGCAGGATCCAGGGGCTAGGTCCCCGCTATTGCCCGAGCATTGAGGATAAGATTGAACGGTTTCACACAAAAGATTCACACCAACTGTTTGTTGAACCCGAAGGCTGGGAAACCGTAGAGGTGTATGTCAATGGTTTCAGTACAAGCCTTCCAGAAGACGTTCAGGTTCGGGCGCTTCGCGGGGTGCCTGGATTTAAAAATGTCAAGTTCTTTAGGCCTGGATACGCTGTGGAATATGACTTCTTTCATCCAACCCAACTGAAGCACAGTTTGGAAACCAAGAGCATTCAAAACCTCTATTTCGCGGGGCAAATCAATGGAACCACCGGCTACGAAGAAGCCGCCGCGCAAGGCCTTATGGCGGGTATCAACGCAGCACGTTCCACGTGGAACAAAGATGCTTTGGTGCTCAAACGAAACGAAGCTTACGTTGGAGTTTTGATTGATGACCTCGTTACGAAAGGGACAAAAGAGCCGTATCGGATGTTCACGTCCCGGGCCGAATACCGCATTCTGCTCAGGCAAGACAATGCAGATCAGAGGCTCACGCCAATATCACACGCTCTTGGTCTCGCGAATGACGAGCGCATGGCTGCACTGGATAACAAGAAAGAAAAACTAAGTGCTATGCACGCTGTTCTTGAAAAAACCAGCGTCAGTCCGGACGATACGGCACAACTCCTCAGCGCAAAGTCCAGCGCACCGCTCAAACAAAAACAAAAAGCAATAACGCTTTTGAGCCGCCCAGGAATCGGTTACGATGATCTCGTAGACCATTTACCGGTCATTGCCCAAAAGTCGTCTGAGTTGGGTATATCGCCAGAAGTTCAAGAGTCGATAGAGGTCCAAATCAAATACGCTGGCTATATCGAAAAGGAGCAGGCCATCGCAGATAAGCTCCAACGCCTGGACACGGTGAGCATCCCAAAGGGCTTTGTCTACAATAAACTTAAGTCTCTTAGTTCAGAGGCGCGTGAGAAGCTCTCCGAATCAAAACCCAACACGCTTTCAGAGGCTTCACGCATATCCGGGGTGAGCGCTTCCGATCTAGCTGTTTTATTGGTACACCTCGGCCGTTGATCATGTTCCACGTGGAACACTCGCGGTTGGCTCGTTTAAGAGACGCTCAAGCAAAAAAACAACTCGGATAAACCACACATCAAGACCTCTCGAATAATTGAAAAACATAATTTATTGGTTTTCAGTTAGTTACATTCTTATTTCTTCATCCAGCGGTCATTACCTTTGACGCACGAAAAAAAGACACCCATGGACATCCAAAGCATTCTCAAGACCCTCAATATTCAAGACCACAATCATGGTGTCATGATTGGATCCGAGTCATTCGGTTCAGGGCCCACCATAGACTCTATTTCTCCTGTTGATGGAAAAAAAATAGCCTCCTTATCCAGTGCTACACCAGCAGAATACGACCGTGCTGTTGTTGCTGCTCAAGAAGCCTACCACAATTGGAAGACCGTTCCAGCGCCAAAACGCGGTGAGGTTGTTCGCCAATTCGGTGACGCGTTGAGGGACAAGAAAGATGCTCTGGGAGCTCTCGTGAGCTATGAGATGGGCAAGTCATTGCAAGAGGGGCTCGGTGAGGTTCAAGAAATGATTGACATCTGCGACTTCGCTGTTGGGTTAAGCCGCCAGCTTTATGGCATGACCACACACTCAGAGCGACCGGAACATAGAATGTTCGAGCAATACCATCCTCTCGGAGTTGTTGGAATCATTTCAGCCTTCAACTTTCCTGTAGCGGTTTGGGCATGGAACACCGCGCTGGCTTGGATATGCGGAGATTCATGCGTTTGGAAGCCGTCGGAAAAAAGTGCACTTTGCTCCATTGCTTGCCAGCATATTTGGAACGATGTTGCTGCCGCCAACGACGTGCCGGCTGGGTTGTCTTGTGTTGTTAATGGAATGGCAGACATTGGCCAAATGATGAGCGCTGATAAACGCGTTCCTCTCGTGAGCGCCACGGGTAGCACGCGGATGGGTAAGTCTGTAGGTGAGACCGTGGGTGCCCGTCTCGGGCGCGCGTTGCTCGAGCTTGGTGGAAACAACGCAATCATCATTGCGCCGGATGCAGATCTTGAAATGGTTGTACCGGCCGCTGTATTTGGTGCTGTTGGAACGTGCGGACAGCGATGCACTTCAACGCGTCGTCTCATCATCCATCGTTCGGTATACGATCAAGTAAAGTCTGTGCTCACAAGTGCTTACGGGCAGTTGAAAATTGGAAACCCATTGGACGAATCCAATCATGTTGGTCCACTAACTGATCGAGACGCTGTTGAAACCTATCTCAAGGCACTGCAGGCGGTCACAGACCAAGGTGGTCGTTTTATTGTTGAAGGTGGTGTGTTAGAAGGGCCTGGATACGAAGGTGGTTGTTATGTCAAGCCCGCCATTGCCGAGGCCACAAACGACATGCAGATAGTCCAACACGAAACCTTTGCGCCGTTGCTCTACATGATGCCTTACGACACCTTAGACGAAGCAATTGCCATTCAAAACGGTGTTGCCCAAGGTTTGTCTTCGGCCATCATGACGAACAGCGTAAGAGAAGCTGAATTGTTCTTGTCGGCCGCAGGATCTGATTGTGGGATTGCCAACGTCAACATCGGAACTTCTGGTGCTGAAATTGGCGGTGCATTCGGTGGTGAAAAAGAAACGGGCGGGGGACGCGAATCCGGCTCCGATGCATGGAAAGCTTACATGCGCCGCCAAACCAATACAGTAAATTACGGAGCTTCGCTTCCTTTGGCACAAGGCATCAAATTCGATTTGGGTTGATTCGGTCTTGGTTGTTGTTTGTTTGTGGAGTGGGCGCAGCCCTTCTCTCATTTTCGGGATGCTCCAACTCCACGAATTCCAATCAAGCCGCAAACACAACCCCTGTGTTGATTGAATTTGAGATGAACGATAGCACAACGACAGAATTCATCGGTGCGTTCGATGGCAATCTGTGGTCTGTTTTCAATGGGGCCGAAGAAATTTCAATGCAACCCGTCAATGACACTGTTTGGCGAGTGCCTGTATTCGGCGGCAGTTGGGTGCTGAAAGAAGGTTCCGGTGTTGAAGATTATAAAGGGTATTGGGTGGATTCGTTGCGCACATCGAACGGCAGCGTCTACACTGTGCCTTTGACAATCTCAGTGGGTTCCAAGCCAAAAAACCAAACCAACGATCGCACTGAGCTCCCTGATGGCACTTGGGATGTTTGGTTTGGTAAACGCACTGATGTTATTGCCGATGCCCAGCTTGATGTCGCGTACAAAAATGATCGATTGCAGGCGACGATGCGGACGCCGACGGGAGACTACAGGTACCTCACGGGCACTTGTATCAACCAAAAACTGCGGCTCCAAACGTATGACGGTGCACACTTGTTTCTGTTTACAGCTTCCTATGTGAATGGCAATTGGGTTGGGGGACAGTTTTTTAGTGGAAATCATTATCAAACAACGTGGTCGGCAACGCGATCAGAGCCGACTGAAGGCGAAAATCCAATGCAAGTCTTTGCGGTTTCAAACCAAGACTTAACGGCCTCCTTCATCAACCGAGAAGGAAAGGTTGACACCCTTTCTTTGCTTTCTGACTCCCTGATTGTGCTTGATGTTCTTGGAACATGGTGCCCCAACTGCATGGATGAAGTCCGCTTGTTGGCTGGTGTGCATAGACAAAGCGCGCGCTTCATTTCAATCGCTTTTGAACGAGACACCTTGGCCGCTGCAGCTTACCGGCGTTTGGATGAATTCGCTTCAGAAATGAACATGGACTGGGAGGTATACCTCGGTGGGCGAGCAAGCAAAGGTGTCGCTGCCGATGCGTTTCCTTTTTTAGATCGTGTCCTTAGTTTCCCAACCACGCTATTCATTCAAAACAACACGGTTGTTGTTCATTCAGGCTTCAATGGCCCTGCAACAGGCGAGCGTTATGAACTTGAGCGTAAGCGTTTCAACAACCAACTGAAGGGGGTTACTTCGTTGGAAAGTCATTGATTCGGTCCACCTCGATGCGTTTGTCTTGGTTGGCCAACGTCCAGGACGTGTGGAATATCAACCTTCCAATTTCTGCTGTTTTACCATACATCACTTTCTCTGGGTCGTCCCCTGGGCGATGATAATCTTCGTGAACTCCGCTGAAGTAAAAAATCACAGGAATGTTATTCTTAGCGAAGTTGTAGTGATCTGAACGGTAGTAAAATCGGTTGGGGTCATCGGGTGCATTAAACGTATAATCCAAAGCAAGATCCGTGTATTTCGTGTTGGCTTCTTCACTGATCACGTGCAGTTCCGAAGACAGCTTATCTGATCCGATTAAATACACGTATCGGTTGTCGTCTGCATGAGCCTCGTCCACACGACCGATCATGTCCACGTTGAGGTTAGCAACTGTGTTCTCCAACGGCCAAATCGGATGATCCGCATACCACTCACTCCCCAATAAGCCTTTTTCCTCTCCGACAACCGTCATCAATAAAACGCTCCTTCTCGGACCATTTCCATCGTTCACAGCGTCCATGTATGCCTGAGCCAATTCGAGCACAGTGACGGTGCCACTTCCATCGTCATCTGCTCCGTTATGTATTTCCCCATCAATGATTCCCACATGATCGTAATGCGATGTAATCACAACCAACTCATCCGATAATATTGAATCGCGTCCTGGGATGTAAGCCAAAACATTTTGTGATACGATGTGCTCTTCGTCACGCATCAGCTCAAAACTCCATGAAACTTCAGGCAACAAGCACGACGGCGGAACCTTTCCTTTTTTTTCAGCCTTCAACCACTTTTTCCATGACTTCAGTTCCGACCCTTTCCACCAATGAGAGGTAGAGGATGCGGACACCAAAAATGTTGGGATTCTTGTTCCATCTCCCTCGATCGGTTGCTCTCGATCCAACGTCATTGACTTGCGGGTCAACCACGGTTTCATCCTGCTTCTAAGGGTTGATAGGTCCTCACCCACAACAATTACCGCTGTGGCACCTTTGTCGTTCGCTTTGATCCGAGCGTCATTCAAACCCTTCTGCCAGTTGGTTATTCCATCGGCAGACGAAGCCTTTAAAACGGCCGCCTTTCCTGTTAAATCCGGCCAATCAGCAGTATCGGTTATCGCAACCATCTGCACGTTTGACATCTGTGTGTCTTTGATTCCAGGATAGAACAAAAAGTCCTCTAAAAAGACAAGCTCCACGGATCCCACTGATGCTCTTCCCCCTAGTATCTGTGAACGCACCAAGGAAACGTCTTGGTAATAAGACTCACCGTTGTAAGGAGCAATACCAAGCGATTCAAAATAGCTTGCTATATAAGCAGCGGCCTTCTCAGCCCCTGGTTCGCCCGTTTCTCGTCCCTCAAACGCATCACTAGCGATGACCATTAAATGATTTTCCAAGTCCATTGCTTGAATGGAGTTCGCGTATTGCTCTGGGTTGACTGCGTTGGTCTGCTGCGCGTGTGTTGTCCCGACCATCAAAAAGCACGTCGCTATCACAGCACAAGCTATTTTTCCTACTCGACGCTGGTGACGACCGCCTTCAAATTCTTCTGCCATGAACGCGTTTACGATGTCCACCGCTTCAGTTTGTGACACAAAACGAGCGGGAATACACAACACATTCGCGTTGTTGTGTTGCTTTACCAATCTCGCAACATCTGCATTCCATGCCAAGCCAGCCCTGATTTTTTCATGCTTGTTGGCTGTCATTGCCACGCCATTTGCTGATCCGCAAATTAGGATTCCCCAATCCGCTTCTCCTTCCTCAACATCCACTGATACAGCATGTGCAAAATCTGGATAATCGACACTATCTGTTGTATCTGTACCACGGTTAATGGTCCTCACCCCCTTGTTTTTAAGGTGATCAATGAGTACCTTTTTAAGAGCTGGATCTGCATGATCACCACCGATTGAAACGCGCATGTTGTCGATTTTAGCTGCAAGGTAATTCACAAGCAAACTGTTGATACCGCCTTTCACTGGTTGACAACTTCAAAACAACTGAGTTTGCATTCCAACACGCCAGCACCTAAGCCCGCTTCGAAATTCAAAACCAAGAAAATTAGCAGTTTTTTCTTCTCTTATTTTTACTCATCTATCACCATGTTACAGACAATCCAAAAGATGAAAAGATATTCAACTTTGTTGTTTTCAATCAATGTTTATAACCCTGTTATTGTCCCGGTTTAGCGAGTATTTTTATCCCATGCCATGTGTAGAACACATCTGAAATTGTTCAAAACGTAGATTGTCAAAGAAAATTAAACCAGCTTACACACAGAATGAACACCCCTATTACGATAGTTATATTTTCTAAGAAAAGAATAATACTATTGTTATCCTTGTTGATGACAACCTTGCTGTCGAGTCAAGAAAATCCTGTGGGTTGCGACTGGACGGTGTATACCTTTCCCAACGGAAACAAAGCAAGTGAAGGATGTTTGATCAACGGAAAACCAGAAGGGATATGGATGAATTATCACACCAATGGAAAAATCAAAAGCCAGGGAAATAGAATTGATCATGAACTGAGTGGTGAATGGTTATTTTTCGACTCGGTTGGCATCAAAATTCAATCAGTAGAATATGTTCAAGGAATCAAGCAAGGTTGGGAACGAACGTATGCAGGGACAAATGAAAACTTTGTAATCCAGGAAACTCCGTTTGAAGGAAATTTAAAATCTGGATTGGGCAATGAATTTGATGAAAATGGATTGCTAAAAAAGTCCATTTTCTACAAGGAAAATTTAGAGGATGGGTTGGGCAAGGAATACGCAAAGGATGGTAGAATTATTTCAATCCTTGAATTCCAAAAAGGATACCTAAGATCGGTACAAAAAGTAAATAGAAAAGACGAACAAGGTCAAAGAAACGGACTTTGGAAAACCTGGAATAACCGAGGAATATTAAAAGAAGAGGGATATTGGAGCAATGGGGTGCGCAATGGAATTTTTAAATTCTACAAAACTTCAGGTGAGCTTGATTACTTGGAAAAATATGAATGGGGAAACTTGGTTTTAGATGCAGAAGAGACAGCTCCGGTGGATGTGCGGAAAACATACCATAGCAACGGAAAAATAGCATCATCTAGCACGTATTCAAATGGAGTAAAGGTTGGAATTTACAGGGAATACAATCAAGAAGGCGCAGTGATTTCGGGAGCGATTTTCGACGATGATTCCATCATTGCAAGAGGCATTACCACACCGCAAGGATCAAAGGAAGGTACTTGGAAACATTACTATCCAGGAGGTGAATTGCATTTTGAAGGTTCGTATGAAAATGGATTGAAGGAAGGTGAATGGAAGTATTTTGCCATTACAGGTGAATTGATTCAAAGAGGATTGTATCGGGGTGGAAAATTTCACAACGCCTGGCAGTGGTACTATTTGGATGGTAAAGTGCACAGGAAAGAACATTACCGCAAGGGAAAAGAAGACGGTTTGTTTGAAGAATGGGACAAATCTGGAAAGCAAATTCTCAGAGGTGAATATGAATCAGGCAGAAGGCAAGGCGAATGGATTCAAGATGTTAATGACCACAAAGAAGTTGGTTCGTATTTGGATGGAGAAAAGAATGGAATTTGGATCCACACATATCCCAATGGAAAAGAACAGTTCAAAGGTGAATACACACTGGGTGTTCCCGAAGGAAAACACACGTACCGTTCGTTTACAGGCAACATCCAAAGAATTGAAAGGTATTTGGGAGGGCAAAAAAACGGCAAATGGATTTATTACGGACCGAGTCAATCAACACAGCAGTCATTGGAATACAAGGATGATGCACTGATTAGAATTGACGGCCAGAAAGTAAAAATCAAGCAACCGAAATCCACCGAAGCCAATCGAAAATCCTAATGCGCTAGAATGCCAAAAAAACAATCATATTCCGAATGGGTTGAGGCTTGGTCGAACCCGGCTTTATTGGTGAGTCTTGATAAAAGAGAAGTTCTCGCTGTGAACACTGCATGCACAGATGTTTTTGGTGAGCAGTTGGACTGGTTGAAAATAGGAAATGACGAATGGACGAATTGGTGGAAAAAACCAACAGATAGAGCGCGCTTTGAATTACGGACAAGCAACGATTTGTCACGGCTTTTTTTGGTGCGTTCGGGAGAATTGGACACTGTTGGATATGTCGTTTTTGAAGATGAAAAAGGTTGGCGTGAGCTACGCAACGCTTTCGAGGTAAACAAAACACGGTACCAAGGATTGGCGGCGGGCACCATGGAAGGATTAGCTTTTATGCAGAACAATCAAATCATTGATTTGAATGCCGAAATGATGGGTATTCTTGGAATATCAAAACTTGAAGAACTGCAAGAACTGGACGTTCAAAACCTATTTGGTTTGCGCAATTGGAAGAAATTGGTTTCCCGCGCTGGACACATACAAGAATTTCATTTTACCAACACCAAAGGGAGAGACTTGATGGTGGAAGGAAAAATTGAAACATTGGGAGATCCATCTCGTGAGTTTGAGTGCACCCTAGCGTTGATGGACATTACCGAAAAAAAGCGTGTCGAACACGACCTACTTCAAACCAAAGAACGATTTAGGTTGTTGGTTGAAACCAGTCCGTTTGGTTTGTTTTTGGTTCGGCAGGACGAAGTAGGGTATGCGAACTTTGCTGCGTTGGAATTGCTGGGATACCAGGACGAAGAAGAGGTCTATGGAACAGAATTCACATCTTTGATATCGAAATCAGATCATGATCGCGTGGTTGAGGATCTCAACCAGATTTTAAAAGGAGAAAAAATACCGTATTCCGAGGTCTCGATGATTGGCGCCAATGGGGAGGAAAAAGCAGTTGGTATTCAAATGACACTTTCGTTTTTTGACAAGCAGCCGGCGGTTCAAATAAGTGTGAGTGATTTATCGATACGTATGGAGTTGGTGCGGCAACAAATGCGCGCAACCTCAGCGGAAGAGTCCAACACAACTTTGCGTGATGAAATCATCCAACACAAACGGACACAGCGTCAGTTGAGAGAAACAGAACGCTTCAATCGATCCATCATTGAAAGCTCCATTGATATGATCATCGCGTTTGACAATGATGGAAAAATCATTCAATTCAACCACGCGGCATCAGTCGAATTTGGACTCACGATTGAAGACGCAAAAGAGCTTCATGCATCGCAGTTTTTGAAAGACCCGGAGAGCTTCGGTGTGATTGCAGAGAAACTAAACGAAGTCGGTTACTATGCGGGCGAAGTAACAGGGGTTAGAACCTCAGAGGAGGCGTTTCAAATGCTGATTTCGATTGCGGTTTTGCATGGCCCTGATGAACAACCAAAAGGATTTGTTTTGGTTGGTAGGGACGTCACCGACATTCAATTAGCGGAAACGGAATTGCGCAGAAGTGAAGAGCGTTACCGGGATATTTTGGAAAGCGCTAGCGACCTTGTTTTTGCAATAAACGCAAAAGGCAAGTTTACCTATGCGAACCCATCATTCTACAAAACCCTCGGTTACGAAGGGGAAAACATCGAAGCGCTGCATGTTACAGACATTCTAGGGCCAGAAGGGACAACAGGCAACTGGATGGATTTGATTACCGGGTCTAGCCAGGAAATAACAATTCACGCCAAAAACGGCAGAGAATTACGGGCAATTGGAGGGGGCTCGAAACAGCTCAACAAACACAGTGAGGTGACTGATGTGCGCTGCATTTATCTCGACGTTTCTGAAATGCGCGCCCACCAAAAAGACGCTCGTCAGAAATCAGCGAAATTGGAGTCTATCTTCAACTCATCGCGTTACATCCTGATGTTTACGATCAACCGAAAATTGGAGGTGACATCGATGAACGACAACGTCGAAGGCACCCTGAACCAACAGTTTGGCTTTGACACCCAACTTGGTAGTCCGATCATTGATTTATTGAAAGACCACACTTCGGATGCGTCATACAAGAATCAGTTTCAGTTTTTTGCACGTGCGTTTCAAGGCGTTCAACAGCAGTTTGAATTGCCATTGGTAAATAAAAAAGGAGAGGAGGTGTGGTACCAGATGTTTGTGAATCCCGTGTCTTATGGAGACGATCACGAAGAGTTGAGCTGCATTGCGTATGAAATCACAGACCGAAAAGAAATAGACCAACAAGTTAGAAGCACGCTAAAAGAGAAAGAGATTTTGCTTCAAGAAGTGCATCACCGAGTGAAAAACAACCTGCAAGTGATTTCTAGCATGTTGAATTTGCAGCGGCGATTCATTGATGACCCAAAAATGCTGGACATACTTGAAGAAAGCCAAAATCGCATTTCAACGATGAGCTTTATTCACGAGTCATTGTATCAGAATTCAGACTTTAGCAGCATCGGGTTTGCGGAATATTTGAAACGACTCACTCAGAACCTGATTCACAGCTATTCACGCATTGCCTCGGACGTGGTGCTGGATTGCGCGCTGGACGATGTGCAAATCAACCTAAAACAAGCAATTCCATGTGGTTTAATTGTTAACGAGCTGGTTTCCAACGCGTTAAAATACGCCTTCTCAGAACAAAAGGGAGGAACCATTCGGTTGCGTGTTGAGGAAAAAGGACAAGACATCGAAATTGAAGTTTCAGACGATGGAGTGGGGCTTCCAGAGGATTTTGATTTTGAAACAAATGAAAGTTTAGGCGTTTACCTGGTTCAAGCTCTGACGGATCAATTGGACGGAACACTGGTTGTGGATAACAATCACAGCGAGAACCCGTTAGAAAAAGGGTCAGGGGTATCTTTTTTAGTTAGATTTACCCCATTGACCGACTAGACTCACTGAAATGCCGATAAACATACTTGTTACAGAAGACGAAAGCATCGTCCGAAAAGACATCGAAAGATGCCTTGGAAACCTTGGTTATAATGTGGTGGCTTCGGCAGACAATGGCGAAGAAGCCATTAGCATGGCCATGAAACACAAACCAGACCTTGCGTTGATGGACATCATGATCAAGGGAGACATGAACGGCATTGCTGCGGCAGAAGAAATCAAACGCAACATGGACATCCCTGTTGTGTTTCTTACGGCTTATGCAGATGAAAGCACCTTGAGCGAAGCGAAACTAGCCGAACCACATGGCTATGTGTTGAAGCCGTTCAAGGATGTAGACATTCAAACAGCCATTGAAATGGCCATGCACAAGCATGGAAAAGAACAAGAACTTCGCCAAGAAACAGACTTCTTGCGGAGCATGGCAGAGCACAAAGAGGAGTCGGATATCATTTTTGTGAAGAATCGAAGCCGGTTGATCCGCGTGAAAACAGAAGACTTGCTTTTCGTTGAAGCGCTGAAGGATTACGTGGTCATCCATACCCGAGCAGAAAGCTACACCATTCATTCAACCATGAAGGATGTGGAGACCAAATTAGGAGATGTCGATTTCATGCGCGTTCACAGAAGCTACATTGTGAACATTGAGGCAATTGAAAGCATCAAGTACGCGATGATTACCATGGACGGAATCGAAAAGGAAATCCCTGTTGGAGGGAGTTATAAAGATCATTTGGCTCAGCGAATAAACTTGCTTTGAGGCCTTTGAGCGAATCGAATTAGAAAGGGGTGCTTCACAGCACCCTTTTTCATTCTCTTGTGTTTTCGTTGCGACGCGTCTCATAAAATCCGCGCAATGTTCATGGAGTTATTGAGGTAAGATCAGAGAACCTTCTGTAATTTTGTTTGTTGACTGGAACGAGAAAAAACATCTAATAATATAACAATGAGTTTAGTAGGCAAAGAGTTTCCAAACGTGACCTTAAAGGCCATGGATTATCTAGGGGACGACAAGGAAATAAATGTCCTTGATGTGTGTAAAAAGGAAAACAAGAAAGTATTGCTTTTCTGGTACCCAAAGGATTTTACATATGTCTGCCCAACCGAGCTTTTTGCCTTCCAGGAAATGGTTGAGGAGTTTGGCAACAGAAATTGTTTGGTTTTGGGTGCGAGTTGCGACACGAACGAAGTTCACTTTGCGTGGCTTTCGACCCCCAAAGAGGAGGGCGGTATTGAGGGTGTAGAATATCCAATTTTATCTGATACTTGGAGAAAGCTAGCAGGGGAATTGAACATCACAGACCTTGCCGACAATGTTTCTTACCGTGCGACATACCTCTTGGATGAAAGTGGAGTGTGTTTTCATGAATCAGTGAACGACATGCCAATCGGTCGAAACGTGAAAGAGTACTTGCGCATTTTGGATGCAAAAATCTTCAATGAAAAGAACGGCGAAGTGTGTCCTGCAAATTGGGAAGAAGGAAAGCGCGCCATGGCTGAGTCGCGAGAAGGAGTCATCAACTACAGCCAAGGAAAATAAGATCTGATGCTTGAGCTGAAAGAAGACAACCTCGCCCAAACCATGGAGCTTAAAACGGTAGTGCTTTATGGCGCTCCTTGGTGTGGCAATTGCCGTTTGTTGAAGCCCAAGTTTAAAAAACTGAGCAGCGAAACCGACGGCGTGCAATTTGTTTATGTCAACGCAGAGAAGTTTACGGAATCCCGTGCCTTGGCAGACGTGAGCAACTTGCCTACGATAGCCGCCTTTGAAAACGGAGCCCTAAAGGCGCAAAAGCAAGGAAACAAGATTGACCTTGTCAAAGACCTTTTGAAAGAATTCACATGAGACTTCCTATCATCAAACATTTGGTTGCCAACGATGCGTTGGATGCGGCAAAAATCGAAACAGCGGTTGATGTACTGATCGAGTTATCGGAAGCCCGTGGAATCAAGGATGAAGAAATGGACGCCATTGGTGAGTTGGTTTCCAATTGCGAAGGCGCAATTGCGGTTATGGAGGACATAGCCGAGAATGGAACCGCAATGAAAGATGCATTGAACGGCTTCATGAAGCGCGTCATTGGATCTACAGATGTGTGATAGGAGTCTGAGGCGTTTTTAACGCCCAACAGGACACAAGAACAAAAAAAGGGGGCGCATGCCCCCTTTTTGTTTTTGATTGGTTAAAATCGAACCGAAACTCGCTTGTTCCAGCGGATCAATCGATGACGGTCAATCGTTGCTGGTGGGCCTCACCTTCTTTTGTTTTGACAACCGCGGAGTACATGCCGGGAGCAATTCCCGAGAGACTCACTTCGCCTGAAGCGAAGAGTGAGCGCTGCAACACTTTGGCTCCTTTCAAATCATAAAGGGTGAATTCCGCGTTATTGCCCTCAAAAGCGATCACCGTGCTTGCTCCTGATTGAATCAAACTAGGGCGAACTGTGATGTTTGACGGTTCAGCATTGATGATCCCGCTGCTTGTTCCATCACCAAACACCACATTGTCGTAATAGAATTCTTGCGTGCCCGATAGGTAGCCCTCGTTTCCAAAGTCGAAGAAAATAGAAAGGATGGTGTAGTCGTAATTGAAGTTGATGGTTGGTGTACCCGGAACGTTCTGAAAGAAGTCAAACGTCATTGTGGTCCATTCACCAGCAACAGGCACATTGAGTTGTGTTTCCACAGAGTTGGCCTGCTCCAGGTACTCTTCAGCTTTCATGCGAATTGCTGCTCCCGCAGAAGGCACCCACACATCTACACTGACTTGAGTGGCGCCCGCTTCAAACGCAATTGGCTCAGCAAACCCAGCGACGGTGCTCATTGTGGTTCCTGAATAGTTCAAAGATTGCCAGTGTTTCGTAACCTTCATGACATGGTTGTTCTCATCGGTGGGGTCTACAACCAATTCCGCATAATTTCCTGCAAACGACGTGGTTTGGTAGTGAACGGACTCATTTTCATGGTCAATCGGCAAGCTAACCTGCTGCAGCCCTTCGTTGCTTTGGTACAACTCTACATCATCGAAATAAAATGTAGAGAAGTAGGTTCCATCCCCTTCTATGCCAAAATCGAGCATGAACGCGAGTTGGTTGAAAATACCACCTGGAACCCCTGTAAAATCCCAAACAAGGGTTTCCCATTCATTTGCCGTTGTTGTCAAGGCATCGAGTTCTATGACTGAGTTGCCTTCGAGTTTCATTTTCATTACCGCTCCAGCTACGGGAGAGTATACCTTCATTCGAAACGCACCAACTTCTGTAAAATCGAGGTAATCAGGAAATGAAACGATGCTTCCAGCCCAAACATTTCCACCGGGGTAGCGCACCATTTGAGCGACGTTAGCGCTGGTGTTGATTCCGCTTGCGCTTGGGTTTTCAACCACAAACGTTTCTGCCATTTCAAAATTGGTGAATTCAGGGGTGGACTCTGGTGTTTCAAAATCGAAGGGCGGGTTGATCTGAGCGTTTAAGGATAAAGCAAAAACAACCGAGAGAATAAAGGGTACAGATTTCATCACGAAGGAATAAATAAATAAAGGTTCGCTCATTCCGAACCACCGGCACTGGCCACCGCAAATTACATCGTAATTCAACGTTTTGATAATTTCTCTCCAGGTTCAACGTGAGCCAAGATTGAGGGGAGCGGCTCATAAGTCAATCAGGCATCATTTTGGTAAGCGAGCTATTGCAGGCCTGTTGAATCATTTAGTCACCTGAGATCGGAGAACCGAACAACCCAACAGCCATTTCACCCCAGAGCAGCAAGAACAGTAAGATTATGACCGCAACGATCAGAAATAATCGCGTCGAACCTTGAACGCGTCGAGCCACCAACTGGACACCAACTCCAAGCGCAACAAGCATCAATCCCATGATGACGAAGTCAAACAACGACCAACGAACCTCATCTGTAAACAGCATTGCGAAGGCCGGAATCATGAGAATCAGCAAGGGCGCGAACGCTCGGAACCAATTCATTTTAATAGACAATGGTTTGCATGGCGTGAGGGGCGATGTCCATTGGAACTTCAAGATCACCCACGATTAATTTAAAGGCGACACTTTCGTCGGTTCGATTCATGACCACGGTAACCGTTTCGCCATCAGGATTTTGAAAGGAAGTGCTTTCGAGCGTGCTTCGGCTCACGGTTGTGCTCACGCGTTTCGCTTTTGGTTCAATGAATTTCGAGAAATGTCCGATGTAGTAATAGGTTGGGGTATAAATCAATTCATTGGCTTGCGTGTCGGCGTGAATGGGTGCAAAGCAAAAATTTTGCACATGGTTGGGACCGCCATTTTCGTTGAGAAGGATGTTCCAATCAGTCCAACCAACAGTGCCGCTATTGAAATCATTTATCATGGAGTTTCCATAACGCTCAGCATTTGACCAACGCTCATAGTGGTTGGCGTCAAACCCTTCTTGGCATCCTTCAGTGAAGAGAAGATTTTTGGTTGGAAATGAGGCGTTGATGTTTTTCAAATTCTCATATTTTGCCTCACCACCTGTCCAGGTTTCGTACCAATGAAAACCAATGCCCCAAGCGTATTTGGCCGCTTCAGGGTCTTCAAAAATGGTGTTGGCTCTGTGGGAAATGAGATCGCGGTTGTGATCCCAAACCACAATGTTTTTGTCCCCAAAGCCCGCGCGATCAAAGGCAGGACCGAGATTCTCTTTCAGGAAGTCGCGCTCTTCTTCTGCAGAGTAAATACAGGACTCCCATCGTTGGGTTGCCATTGGTTCGTTTTGAATGGTCACCCCCCACACAGGAATTCCCTCGGCTTCGTATGCCTCAATGAATTTCACGAAGTAATCTGCCCAAGTTTGCCGGTATTGAGGCAAGAGTTTGCCGCCTTGGAGCATGTGATTGTTGGTTTTCATGAAGGCAGGAGGGCTCCAGGGGCTGGCATAGAAAACAAGGTCTTGATCAACAATCGCGGCCGCTTGTTTGATCATTGGAATTCGTTTTTCCAGGTCCTTTTCAATGGAAAAACTTTCGAGGCTTTTGTCGCCTTCCTCAATGTATGTGTGGCTGCCCAAACCAAAGTCACTGCTGTGGATGCTGGTGCGGATGATGTTGTAATTGATTCCTTCTTCTGAAAAATAAGCTGCGAGCAATTCATCTTGCTTGTCTTTGCTGAGCAAGGAAAAGACTTCCGCAGAAGCATCGGTGATGGCGCCGCCTATTCCCAAGAAAGACTGAAAGGTTTTGTGGGGGTTTACAAATACAGCGATTTCGGTTTCCAGAGGTTGGGTGCTCGGTTGGAACTTTAGCTCTGAACCCTCGTAAAGCCTCTGATTTGTGTTTTCTGCAGTGGTGTAAACACGCGCAGCAGTGGGGCTTTGAGCCGAATGAATAAGAGCCGAATCAGCAATGGCGTGAACGGGTTGTTCAGGACTGGAAGCACACGAAGACAATCCAAGGATAGACAGGCAAATAAAAAAAGATGTGACCCTCATAGATGATGAATACAGGTTAGTTGTCTAGCTTAAAAGGCTTAGTTTGGACGAAACAAAAATGCACCATGGGATTGATAGATAAAAGCAGAATTGCATCAAATAATCACCTTATTCGAGGTGCCATTTTGATGTATTGGTCCATTTTTTGGCTGTTCAATATACTTGACAAAGTGATTGGAGGAAGCCACTACCTCTGGGTGGGCCGAGACCGGTTTGCGCAGTTTCAAAAATACTTTGCTTCTGCGGGGTTAGATGCGCCAATCATTGCGGATGCTTCGTTGATTGTGGCTGCTGGATTGGAGGTTTTTGCCTTTGTATTCATGACAGGAGCGCTGGTTTACTTTTTAAAAAGCAAGAAAGGAGAGGCTCGCAGTTGGTTTTTGATAGGCGTCTGTTTTACCCTGGCCACTTTTACCATATTCTCATTTGGAGACCATTTGTTTGGGGATCGATTTGAGCTTTTGGAACACACGCTTTTTTGGTTCATGACGCTCGCGTCATGGGTTATTTTCAACAGGCTTGAACTGCCTAGCGACGCTGTTAAAGAGGGGTTCAACCGCCGTCAAACATTGACCGCAGCTGTTGTGGCTGGAGCGTTGATTTTAACAACGAGCTTCTCAATATTCAATTACAATGAGCATTTCTTTTTTCGGCGCACATCTCCGATTGTTGCAGAGCCTGTAGGGGAGGATTTGTTCAAGGTTTCCTTTCCGTTTCTTGGGGGTAGCACGGTATTTGAGAAGACCATTGAGCAATTCATGGAAGCGCACCCGTCGAAACGGATTGACCACATTTACACGGTGCCAAACCCGCTGCGATTGAAAAAAGCGGACGCTTTGATTTTTTACATCATCACAGAAGAGAAGCCATGAAAGAGCAAGCAGTGATTCGGTTTTCGATTTTGGTCTTTTGGACCTTTTTCTGGGGATTGAGCGTGATGGATAAAATCATCCCCGACGTTCATTTTTTGTGGGTAGGAAAAGACTTTTTTGCGCTCTTCGTTAAATTCTTTGGTTCGCTGGGCATTAAGGATTCAATTGTTGCTACGATTGCGTTGGCGGGCGTGTCTTCTTTGGAGGCTGTGAATTTCATTCTGTATGGGGTTGCGTTTTACAACTTCCTTAAAGGAAATTCCATGGGGGCAGAAAAATGGTTTTTCCGCGCCATTCTGACTTCGATCACCTTGTTTGCCTTGTTTTCAATTGCGGATCAAGTTTTTGGCGACCGGTTTCAGTTGTTGGAACACGGTTTGTTTTGGCTCATTTTGGTGGCTTCTTGGCTGGTATTCAAACACGGTGGAACCGAACAAGAGAAATCACTGGCTGTAAAGAACTCACCGGCATTCAAATGGGCTTTGGCTCTAGGGGTTTTAATGACCGTTGGCGCCGCGGGGTCTATCTTACGCTTCTCTTCAGACACCTTTGCAGCAGCCGATACACCGGTTCAAGGTGTGGAGGTGGCGGAAGGCTTGTACAAATTTGACTTTCCTTTTTTAGCAGATAAAATTGTGTGGGAGAAAACAATCAATGCTTTCAAGGAGGGGCACCCCGCATTGAAGGTGAATTATATCTACACAGGACCTTCCGAACTCAATTCTAAGAAAAAGACCCACGTCTTGGTCTACGTGTTTACGGAAACTCGAAACTGATATGGAGACCTCGAATTCGATGTTTTCAGAAAAAACAAGCAAGGCTCCCGGAAGGGACTTGATCAAGGTTCCAGGCTTGGCGTTTCCCACCACATTCCTTGCGTTGGCGACTTTTTCACTGTGGTGTTGGGTCAGTTGGCAGGCATTTTTTGGCGGTTTTTCTCTTGCCCTAGCGTGCGTTTTGAACACCGTGCTTGCTTACGTTTCGTTTACTCCGCAGCACGATGCGGTACACGGATCGATTTCATCCAAATATCCAGGGTTGAACAATGCGCTGGGAAGGATCGCCGGAGTGCCCTTGTTTTCTCCTTTTTATGCATTTCAACGGCTTCATTTGTCTCACCATCAGCACACCAATGACCCCGAAAAAGACCCTGATTTTTGGAGCGGAAAAGGACCTTGGTTTTTGCTGCCGCTGCGCTGGTTGACACAAGAACCATATTACTGGTACATCTCAGCTACAAAAATCAAGGAAACGTCTAGAAATCGGAAAAGAGAGGTGCTTTTTACGATTCTGTTTTTTTACGGCACAGCCCTAACATTGGCGGCTTCAGGATACACGAGCGAAGTGATTTGGGCTTGGATTGTTCCCTCGCGATTGGCAAGTGCATTGTTGGCGTTTCTGTTTGACTACCTCCCACACAAGCCACATCGCGTGCGCATGCGGAAAGACCCGTTTCAGGCAACTCGCAACATTGAGGGGCGAGGGCTATCCCTGTTTTTTCTATCACAGAATTACCACCTTGTTCACCACACCTTTCCGACGGTTCCGTTTTACCGTTACCTCCGCCTTTGGGGCAAGCATAAGCCGTGGTTTGAGGAGCGAGGAGGACAAACCGACAAGCTCACCAAGGTTTTAAAACGAGAGTGATTTACTGGTTTAGAAGCTCCAACACAATGTCCCTTGCTTTTTGATTCAGGTGGGGCTCAAGGACATTGAAAATGTGCGTCAACCCTTTCTGTCGAAGGATTTTTTGGCTAGCGTGGGGATACTTCTTGGATGAAAAATCCAGCCAATAACGGCCAATCAAAAGGATGAGTTCTGCGGTTGGTTCAACGCTTTCGGGTCGCAGCATCAGAACCCCACATTGATTTGAGTGGCGCACCCGTCCTTCGGTCCAGTGATCGAGAAACGCATTGATTCCTTGGGTTGCCAACAATACCTCAGGATCATTTTTGAGTGATGCGCCGAAATCATCTCTTAAGATGTACCGGAAATCCCAAATCACATCATAGGACCGAAAAACACCTTGAATCAATGATTTCGGATCGTTTGTTTCTGTGGCTTCGCCTCCTTCTTGAAACAGTGATTTGAGAAGTTCAATGTGGGCGCTGAGGATGTCCTTTTTGGATGGGAAGTGGTACCACAATGTGCCTTCCAGAACTTCTGCGTGTTTTGCGATCATAGCCGTGGTAACGGTCTGAAAACTGCGCTCGTTGAACAAGATCAAGCTTGCTTGAAGGATTTGATCTTTTGTTTTGCTTGAAAAACAACGCGTTGTGCGTTCTGTCAGCGTGATTGTGTCGGCTTCAATCATGCGGGAGTATTTTTCATCTTGTTCGGAACCAGCGGATTCATCACCCAAAACCACAATGGAGGAAAGAGGCTCAGTAAAATAGACGCGGGGTAGCCGAAAGGAAGGTTTGGACTTTCTTCGTGGCTATTTAGTGTTTGGTACTTCTTGGTTGATTTGAAGTGGTGGTCGCTGTGGCGTGTCAACTCATACAATGTGATTCGGCCAATGTTGAAGTTGGAATTCCAGGAATGATGGGGTTGCACACGCTCGTATCTCCCAGACTCAGTTTTCAGTCGACGCAAGCCATAATGTTCGATGTAATTGATGCATTCCAAAAACAGGAACGCGATGACGCCTACAAGCGCAGCAAACAGCATCACATCCAATGAAAACAGCAGAAACACACCTGCCAAATAAGCTGGTTGAATCATGTGGTACCAAAGCATGTCGTTTTGGATGGAGACAAATGATTTCCCTGTGCGTTGGAGCAGCTGGAGCTGTATTTTCCAAGCGCTGATGTATTGCCTGAACACGGATGAAAACCAAAACGCATATACGGTTTGGTTGTAGCGTGCTGTAGCACCGTCCTCAGGTGTCGCTACATGGAGGTGATGGCCAAAATTGTGTTCGATGTAGAAATGCATGTAGAGGCAGGGCATGTACAAGCATTTGCTAATGAAGCGGTTGATGTATGCTTTTCTGTGTCCCAATTCATGCGCCACATTGATGCCGCTTGTTGCTAAAAATATTCCCGCAGAAAGGGACAATCCCACATATTCTAGTCGGCTGTAATCGCGGGTAGAAACATTGAAGAAAACATAAAATAAAAGCCCAAAAACCAACGGTAGGTTGATGTACAGCATGAGATCAAACACCCACTTGGTCTTCTTGTAAGACGCGTCTTCACTAGGTAAATTCTTCTGGCTCTCGCCAGCGATGACATCGAGCAAGGGAATCACAAGGAATGCATAGAATACGAGGGAATAGGTCCAGATGCCTGTGGACTGGAAAGAGAAGAACGCTGCGGCAGGTACAGTGTATGCAAACAGATATTTTAAATCTTTCATTTTCAAAACATTGAGTCAATTGATGCTTGCTCAACATCACAAACGTAATTGTTTTTGGGTGCTTACCCAAATGTATAAGAAATAGCAGATACCGAGAGGGGTAAAACCCTTAGCCGGGCTTTATTGCGAAGCATTGATAATAAAGATATGCCGCGTTTTGGGTTATGAAATTCTTCGGTTCATTAATGCTTTGTAGCCCTGCGATATTGGAATATTTGCCTTAGTTTGGACCTTACTGGAGAATCACGAATTGATTCGGAGATACACGTAAATCACAAAAACTTAGATCATGGAGAACATATCATTCTTAGCACAGCTTGTTGTTGCACTATCAATCATCATTGTTTGGGTGTTTCGTTATGATAACATCGTTTCGGAATTCAAGCAATATGGACTTTCAGATATGACACGAAACATTGTTGGGGCATCTAAAATCATACTTGCAACCATTCTGGCTTTGGGATGTTGGTACGAAGTCCCTGTGGTATTGGCCTCACTCTCTATGGCGTTCTTGATGATTTGCGCCCAAGCGTTTCATGTCAAAGTGAAAAACCCTTTGAAAAAATACATACCGTCTGCTTTGCTGTTGCTTTTGTCTCTATTCATCGCGGCTTCGAATTACGGTTTGATCTGACCAATGGACACCAACCTCATCATCATTCTCTTTTCCGCGATTTCTTTTATCGTCTACGGATTAAACTCATTTTTTTTGAAGAGGATGATTTCAGAATACGAGCGATGGGGATACAAAAACCAACGATTGATTCTGGGAAGTTGTCAATTGTTGGGCGGCCTTGGTTTGTTGATTGGCTTGCTGATTCCCTGGCTTCTCACGCTCGCTTCCTTTTTGCTGATGTGTATGATGCTCACCGCAGTTTTTGTCCGCATTAAAATAAAAGAGAGTGTTGTCAAAACACTTCCAGCGCTTCTTTACGTGGTGGTAAACCTGATCATTTTTTACAACTCCCTAGCATAGTTGCAAGCCAAATCACAAGCGCAACCTGCTTTTGTGATTGAAGCTGATTCAAATAAAAAAGCCACGCATGATCGCGTGGCTTTTTCGTTTTTGAAGCTCCCCTTCCTGGACTTATCTCGAACCAAGTTTCTGAGGGTTTTCGAAACTGTACAAATTACGGGAATTGCTGGGTACAGATAGAGTTGATGGGGCAAGTGCGAAATACGGATTCAGCAAAGAGAGACAACCCAATTCATCATTAAACCAGAACAAAAAAGAAGGAGTTACGTCACGCACAAAAGGATCGCTGAACCACACCACGCGGGACACAAAGGAGTTCTTGAACGCAGGCGTCAAAAATGAGCACCCACGAATCGAGGCGGAGCTTTTGGATCTGTTCGAGACTAACAAAGCTAGTTACCTGAATGCAATCACCAAGCTGCTACCATTTATTACGCCCAAAGCGAGTGAGATGCATTTGCTTACGCCCGATACGCTATCCAAAATGCCATCTTGGTTTGATGACATACCAATAGAGTACGCAGCACCGAGAACATAAAAAAACGAGAACATAAAAATCCAATTAAAACCGGGCATTATCCGATTAAAACCGTACATTAGTCGACGAAAATTGAAATTAAAGCCATGAATTCAATAAAACTTATTGCGCTTATCTGCGCGAGTTTTGTGCTAACCACGATTACCTCTGGACAGGACACACTGAAGTTTGAACGGACAACAACCATCCAAACGCTGGAGAACGGGAACACAAACATTGCAACAAACCCGATCGTGCTTCAGCAGACGCTGGATAGTATTTATACGCTGCACGCGAGGATGGCTGATAGCCTGCAATCCGGAACGGTTACAGGGACGTCCAAGTTTTTACGCTTACTCGAGACCTTGGAAACAGGCGGGGACGTGTTAGTTGGCGGCGATTTAGAAGTCATAGGTTCTGCTACGATTGGCGGAACCACTTTAGCTAACGGCGGCCTTGAGACAACAAACCTCGAAACCGACAACATAACCGTGTCTGAAAATGGAAGTTTTGGACAGGATGTGTCAGTAGGCGGCACGCTGACTGTTACCGGTGCGACGACGTTAAATTCGACCTTGAGCGCTCAAACTTCCACGCTTTCTTCTGCGACGATTACTGGCGACGCTTCTATTGGAGGAAATACATCGATGACTGGTGCGCTTGACGTTGATGGCTCGTCGGAGTTAGACGGCTTAAATGTGGACGGCGCGACAACATTAGATGCATTTACAGCTGACGGAAATGCGGACATCAATGGCAACGCGGATGTGAGCGGTACCCTCAATGCGGGAGCTTCGACTCTTTCATCTGCCACAGTAACAGGGAATGTTGATATTGAGGGCACCTTAGACGTGACTAATTTGGAGCTAGCGACTTTGACGCCAAAAGCGGGGGCAACTCAGATTCAAGTAACTCCTAGTTCGAGTGCCGGAGATGATGAGAATGTGCCCGGAGATTACCCCCTGCTTATTGCAGGAACTAAGACTGGTTTATGGATTGAGCTCGAAACAACGGGAAATGACATGAGTTCATTTGCTGGCGTAGCAGGCGAATCGGCTCCTCCTCCTGGAGAGGATCAGAACTTCATAACGTTTGGGACCTCTCATGTCGACGGAGGCGTCACAACAAGGACTGCTTACGGGAGAATTGAAGGAACAGGCGCTTGGTCTCTTGCAATTGAAGAATTGTTCTCATCGGTGAACAATGTTTTCAATAGCGCCTCGAGTGGCCAGTCGAATCAGGCATTTGCGGCTTCCATGACAGTCAAAATAGATATCAAGAACCATTCTGGCTTACCAACTACTTCAACCCCGTATACAGATTATTTCCCGGGTTATCTCATGGTGATGGTCAAAGCAGCTCAGAACAGCTGGATTTCACCCCCATCAGGTATAACGTTGGAAAATGTCTTCACCGGCTTTGGTTCACCGGCGGGAATGTCGAATCCTAGCACTGTGGTAGGGTGGACTGGAAAAAGGGACAATTATGACAATGACATTTACTCAGACGTCCTCGGGCACAACAAAACAGACGACAACGGAAATTGTGACACATATGAATGCGCCAAATGGGTGTTTATAGATCCAATTACTCAACCAGGGGTGTATACCATCAAGGTGCCTGAAGGTGCCGCGGACGATTATAATGGACTAACATTGCGGTGGGTAAATGCAAACGCATTTGGACCAAATCCTCCAGAATGTTCGGGATGTTCAAGTGGCGATTTGGACAAATCATATGGCATGAATGACAAGGAAAATCGAGTTGGTATTAAGATGACTAATACTATGGGAGTTGATCTACTCGATATAAATTATACCCAGGAGGACCATTCGTTTCTTGAAATGTTCACAGGGAGCGGGTCTAATGAATGGCATCTTGAGGATCCATACGACGAGGATTTTACTGTCGCGACTGTTAGCCCAGATATTCATTGCACCACTGCAACCAGTGGTTGCAGCGGTGGACGTGTTGGCAAGGTGGAATATCATGCGGAATTTTTCAACTTGGCCTACCCTCCTTACTACGATAACAACCCAGGAGGTACGGACTTCGGTACATATAACAATTCTGAATTTGGGTGGGGGGCTACAGACTTTGCTTGGTTCGATATCGAAAAAGGCGCCGAGCTTCCTGATGAGGGTGAGGTAGGAGGCGGATCTCAATATAGCGACTCATCAGAGGAGCCGAGTGAGGGTCAGGTGCAAAGCACGGTGTCAGGACTTCAGGACAATGCGGATTTAGCGTCAGCGGCACTTGAAGAAGTGCAGATGGTTATAGATGTGCTACAGAATATCATCGATTTCGTTGTGTCTTTTTTCCCGCCGGGAATTCCCTTTGACTTTTTTGATATTCTAGATGCTGCGGGCCAGCTGTTCATGTCTATTTATGATATCTATCTGTATGTTTACGATGGGGTGACAAGCACCGGAATTCAATTTGTATCACGCGGAGCGGATTACGCAGAGTTTGTCCCCAAGGCCGACCCTCTAGAGTTTATGGCTTACGGTGATGTCGTTGGAGTTAAAGACGGCTTGGCTTCAAAGTCATTTTTCGAAGCGGACCACTATTTTGTTGTATCCAAGGCACCACTAGTTCTAGGCAATGCAGTCGACGAGCATTCTGAATCCCACATGGAAAAGCTTGCGTTTTTAGGGCAAGTTCCAGTCAAGGTGAAAGGCATGGTAGAATCAGGCGATTACGTATTGGCTTGTGATGATGGTAGTGGTATCGCGGAGGCTAAAAACTCATCGGAGATGAGCACAAGTGATTACTCGAGGGTAGTCGGTGTCGCGTGGGAAAGTAGTGCCGCAACTCAAGAAAAACGTGGGCTAAAAGGACCATATCAATTGATTTTGACCGCAATAGGTCTGGACAATAACAACTTCGTTGCTGAAATGAATCGGGTGCAGGATGAGGTTGATAATCTCAAAGAAATCGTTAACTCACTTGTATCGAGTCTCAATAAATTGGGCGCGGACATAGCCGTTCCCGACTTGCAACTGAGCAGTTCTAATGTATCTGAAGAAGCAAACACGATGGCGTGGGAAGGTAGCATTGATAAAATGATGAATTCTACTTTGACAAAACCTGCTGACGAAGCTCTTTACGAAGCAGCCAAGAGGTTCGAAGACGATCCGGTAGGATCGCGCAAGATGTTTGCGGATATTTTGGAGGATGAAATGGGAAAGCGTTTCGGCTTAGATATTCAGGAGGACTTTCCTTGGTTTCGGAAGATTATCGAAGACCCAGAATTTGCCGGCAGTGTTCGAGAGGTCTGCGAACGCGAGATCCGAGGACTTCACGAAATGCTCGAAGAACGTTCCAACCCTGACAAATCAACATCCAACTTACGTCCGGAAAAGACGATGCCTGGTGCGCGTAATCCAGCAATGAAGAGAATGCCTAACGCTTCGAATAAATCGGAAGAAGGCGCTTCAAGGCCCAAAATCCGGTAATTAAGACGTTCAAAACCTCGAAAGTCCAAGCGGGAGATTGCAGCGATGCGGTCTCCCGTTTTTGGTTTTTTATTCGCCCGGAAAAATGATCGAACCGCTGATTTGAACCCTGCGATTGAACTCAGACCCAATGGTAACACTCCTTTCGAGAGGGCACAAAAAAAACAAGCCTCGAAAAAACGAGACTTGTCTAGAATGGCTCCTCCTCTTGGACTCGAACCAAGGACCCTCTGATTAACAGTCAGATGCTCTAACCAGCTGAGCTAAGGAGGAATATTCGGACGGCAAAGATAGTTCTTTCTTTCCCGATAAAAAAATTCTGGATAGATTTCAAACAGCGTTACTCTTTACGGCGGTAAGACTCAAAAGTTTCATGAGTTTGAAATGAACCATTTTCGTTGAGGTACATTTGTGCCACATTTACAGATAACATGAGCCTTATTACAGTTGGAACCGTTGCGTTTGATGCGATTGAAACCCCGTTTGGATCATCGGGAAAAGTGGTCGGAGGAGCAGCCTCCTACATTGGCTTGAGCGCCAGTCAATTCGTTGAAGAACAGCACATTATTTCGGTCATTGGGGATGACTTTCCGGAGTCATTTGTGCAGGAAATGGAAAGCCGAGGCATCCGAACAACAGGTTTGGAGCGTCGTCCAGGTGAGAAGAGTTTTTACTGGGCTGGAAAATACCATTTGGACATGAATTCTCGGGACACGCTGGCCACTGAGCTGAATGTTTTGGCAGACTTTCAACCCAAAGTTCCCACGGAAGCGCGCAATGCTGACTATGTGATGTTGGGCAATTTGGACCCCAATGTTCAAGCGAGTGTTTTGGATCAAATGGAGTCTCGGCCTAAGCTGATTGTTCTCGATACGATGAATTTCTGGATGGACATTGCGCTCGATCCTTTGAAAGAAGTCATCAAACGAATCGACGTATTGACCATCAACGATGAAGAGGCACGCCAACTTTCGGGTGAACACTCGTTGGTGAAGGCAGCTCAAAAAATCCTACAAATGGGACCAACCACGCTTGTCATCAAGAAGGGTGAACATGGCGCCTTGTTGTTCAACAGCGACGAGGTCTTCTTTGCGCCGGCGTTGCCGTTGGAGGAGGTGCTTGACCCTACGGGAGCAGGCGACACGTTTGCAGGAGGCTTCATAGGCTACTTAGCCCACACAAACGACATTTCGTTCAACAACATGAAGCGTGGTGTGGTCCTCGGATCTGCGTTGGCATCATTCACGTGCGAGAAGTTTGGCACGGACCGACTGCTTGAATTGACACAAGTGGAGCTTGACGAACGCATTCAGCGTTTCGTGGATCTCGTCGATTTCGATATTATTCTGAAAGACTGACGTTTTCCTGTTGCTCCGGAAGCCACTGCGCCGGATCGAGGGGTTGGCCATCAACCCACCATTCAAAGTGAGAATGCGGGCCTGTACTGTGGGTTCCTGTCCCTCCGAGGATAGCAATTGGATCTCCTGCTTGAACACGGTCTCCCGCTTCTACCAGGAGTGATTTATTGTGTTTGTAAACGGAGATGCGATTGGCCGGATGTTGGATGCTGATCACATAACCGCCATCAGAAGTGTAGGATGCGATGACCACAATTCCGTCGTCCACGGCGTGGATGACAGATCCTTCAGGAGCGACAAAATCAATGCCAAAGTGACCAAGGGCGGGGTCGAATTTTGAGGAAATCGAGCCTTCAATGGGCGCGAAAGGTATGTTGCGCAAGGTTTTTCCGGTTGTTTGGCCTCGTTGTAGAGCGAAGCGGTCTTCTTTTTCAACCCGAGATCTCAGGTCCAAATCTTCTTGAGTTAAGCCCCAATCTGTCAATGAGTTTTCCCCATTGGCTTCATTTGTTTGAGGCGCTTCGACCATGGATTCAACAGATTCACCGCGCAGAATTATTCCCAAGGTCTGGAGGTATTCATCTTGGATGGCCAGTTGTTGCAGCGCACTGTCTGCTATGATTTCAGCTTGAATGGCGCGCAATCGAGAGTCCTCACTAGCGTATCCAGGTACGACCATTTCCTTCAAGGGCGACCAAGCAATCAATGCGTAAACACCGGCACTGACAATCGCCATCAAGGTCCCAACTGTAAGCGCCACACCAAAGCGGGAAATTGAAATTTGCCAGCGCTCTTTGAACGACTGTTCCTCCAAAATCGTGAGCCGATAAGGCTTGCTCCAACGCGTCCAAAATGAATTTTTCTTGCCCATGGTCGAGGGCAAATATCGCTGAATCCAGTGGCAACTTTCGCTGTTTCCTCAAAAAGGAAGCGATTCATCGGTCACTTTGGAATAATTTAGCGGCTTCTACGTTGAGAAACCTGCGTTGAGAAACCAGTTCATTCGGATGGATAAGATGAATCATAAGATTGTTGCAGGGTTGGCGCTAATTGTGCTGGTCGTTTCAGGTTGTTCGACAACGCGAGACGGCCTGTTGTATCGTGCCTTTCACAACACACACGCCAAATACAATGGCTTCTTTTATGCAAAAGAAGCCATGGCCGAGGCCGAGGTGATTCTGTTTGAAGAGTACACAGAAAACTGGGACGAGATCTTGCCGATTTTTCCACCAGTGGATGAGTCGACTGCACAGCAGGTATATCCATTGATGGAACGTGCGATTGAAAAATGCACCAACGTTGTGGATAAGCACACCATGTCTCCGTCCCGTCGAGACCAGAAGGACATGAAACGTCCTGAGCTCAACAAGTGGATTGATGACAACTATGACATCATCGCTCGTGCCCATTTAATCAAGGGTGAAAAAGAAAAAGCACTTGAGATTTTCCAATACCTGGTGAGGACATTGGATTACCCAGATGCGCAGGCGTGGTCCAATGCTTGGATGGCACGGACTTACATGGCTATGGACGACCGTGTAAGGGCCAACAACACCCTGATCAAAGCAGCGCAAATTAATCGGGTGGAAGACCCAGCTGTTCGGGCTTATGTGTACCAGGTTTATGCAGACTTTCATCTCAAAAACGGAGATGTGGAAGCGGCGATTGGGATGTTGGAAAAGGCACTGAAGCACATTGAAAAAGAAAAAGAGAGCGCACGCACGCTTTTCATCTTAGCGCAGTGTTATGAGTTCACAGGCCAAAGTGAAGATGCGATAGCGCGTTACAACCGAGTGGTTGACATTCGCACGCCGTATGAGTTGGAGTTTTACTCGAAGATCAAACAAGCCATGGCGTTTGACCGAAGGGATGGAAACAGCGACCCCATCATTGAGCTGCTAGAAGACATGCTGGAGGACGATAAGAATGAAATCTATCAGGATCAGATTTACTACGCCTTAGCAACCCTTGCACTGGAGGAGCGCAGAAAAGATGAGGGTGTGGATTTATTGTTGCAGTCGCTGTTGGTAAACCTGGACAATACACGCCAGCGCATGAAGAGTTATTTGCAACTCGGTGACATCTACATGGAGGAGTTGGACTATGAGAACGCACAGGCTTATTACGACAGTGCAAGAACTTTCATGGAGGATGAAAACGAGCGATTCGATGAGGTGGACGCAATGGCCGATAACCTGACGGAGTTGGTGGACAATTTAATGGTCATCACCGAGCAAGACAGCTTGCTTGAAATCTGTGATTTGTCTGAAGAAGATCGCCAAGACCGCATTCAGGAAATCATCTTTCAATTGGAGGATGAAGCAGAGCAAAGGCGTGAAGCGGCAATTGCCGCTGCTGAGGCAGAACTTGAAAACGCAGGCGATAACGGTGCAGGAATGTTCTGGCCATACAATGCGCAATTGAAAATTGCCGGACGAAGAAATTTCCGAGATTTCTGGGGGGACCGCATTCTTGAGGATCACTGGCGCCGATCGATGAAGATGATGGCGGCCTTTTCCGATGAATTTGGAGATGGTGAAGAGAATTTAACGAATACTGAGGAAGAGTCTGAAGTGGGCGGTGATGAAATCCCTTCAGTTGAAGAGTTGTTGGCGGGTCTTCCATGCGATTCCGTTGCACGGGATGGTTCAGTAGCGATGATCGCAGAAGCATACTACAACGCTGGACTGGTCTACAAGGAGAAACTGTCTGACTTGGAAAATGCGATTGACACTTGGACCGAGTTGACGGAACGGATGGACGAAAGTGAATTTCACCCAACGACGTATTACCAGCTTTACCGCACCTACCTTCAGCGCGAGGTAGAAGAAAATTATCAAAGTCCGTTTTGTGAGACCTGTAACTCTGAATATTGGAGTGCACTCGTTTTGGAGCGATACCCTGACTCAGAATGGGCTATTTTGATTGAGAATCCCGATTTTGTTGACCAAGAGGAGATCAAGCTTGAAGAGGAAAGATTGGCCTACGAAGCACTTTTGCAGCGCTACTACGCCAAAGCATATCAAGAGGTTTTGTTGGCTTGTGGCGAGATAATTAAATACAACCAATCGAATCATTACTACTGCAAATATCTAATTTTAAAAGCGCAATCAACGGGCGCTTTGAGCGCGAGAACCGGAGGGGATCGCAGCGGATATTTCAGTGAGCTTCAATACGTCATTCGCAACTGCCCAGATTCAGAAGAAGAGGAATATGCACGCGAATTGTTGCTGGCGCTTGACCCATCCTCCCTGAGGGGGGGGAAAGATGAAGCCAATGCTTCAGAACCAGAAGCGGTAGATGTGGTTTGGGAACACAAGCCCTACCTGGAGCATTATTTTGGAATTTTGGTTCCGGTGGGCAGAGGAAATGTGGAGGAGTTGAAGGCAACGATTTCGGATTTCAACGCATCGTTTTATGAATCAAAGAACCTTCGGGTCACAGCCAATTTGATCAATCGAAATTTTCAAATTATTTTGGTCAAGGACTTCAAACGCCAAGATTACAGCCTCGAGTATTTTGATGTCTTCCAAGCCAACACAAGCATGCTAGAGGCGATCAACTCATCTGGTTATCGGTCCTTCACAATCACGACAGAAAACTACATTTCATTGTTCAAAAACAAAGAGATGGACAGTTATATCGATTGGTTTGAAGAAGTCTACTTAACAGATAAGGAATAAGTTGTGATTTTTTTGAGCAATCCAATTACCTTTGTGACATGATCGGATCGAGCAAGAAATCACCAAGACCAGAAGCCACTTCAGAGAATGTGGTGAACCGCATTGCCAAAGGCACATCTTTCGAAGGAGTGTTGCGCAGCGAAAATAACGTACGCATCGATGGAACATTCGAAGGCGAGTTGGTCACCAAAGGACGCGTTGTCGTCGGAAATACAGGTAAAATCAAAGGAACTGTCACTTGCGCTCACTGTGAGACGGAAGGTGAAATGGAAGGCACAATTGTCGTTCATGAATTGTTCGTTTTGAAGGCATCTGCCAAAGTTCATGGCGACATTCAATACGGCCAACTCTCAGTCGAGAACGGCGCTCAGGCAACGGGTAATTTGCACCTGACCTCCAAGGTGAAGGACATACAAACGAACGCCAAGCGCGAAGCCGTTAAGGACTCGAAGTCAGGTGTTCGTCAGTCTGCTGCAGTCTGAAATTATCCGATTAAGGCCTCGTTTACAACCTTGACGTTTGGCCCATAAGCCACCTTCTGCCCCGCGAAAGTCACCCTCGTTTCTGAGGTTTTCCGGCATGGCGTTTTCTATGGCAGGGAGCATTGGCATTTGCGTATGGCTTGGAAGAAGGTGGGACCAACAATCGATCCAATCCGCTCCGATCGGAACACTGATTGGGGGAGTATTGGGCACCTTATTTGCAATCTGGCTGGTCATCAAAGAGCTTTCAAAATGAAGTCGTTTCTGACGAATCTAGCGTTGGTCAATGTCGTTTTGTATGCCGTTGGGCGCACATTGCCGTTTTTCGGTGAATTTGCATCCACGTGGTCGTGGTCGGCGATTGTTACTTTTTACTTTCTACTCACCGCTGGCTTAGTTGGATGGCTCAATCGAGCGTCGCGACGGTCGCCGATACGCTTTGTAACCGCGGTGAATGGCTCCACGGCTATAAAAATGCTGACCTCATTGGCTGCCGTTACCACTTACCTTGTGGTTGTTGGTGGAGAATTTCGGGTTCAATTTGCGTTGGGACTGTTCACAGTCTTTGCTTTTAATACTGTTTTACTAGTGGTTGAAGCTCAAAAAATCTCAAAAAATAGGCCGGATTGAAGATTTCAACGTTTTGAAGTAAAGAAAATCATTCCAGACCAATGAAGGGGGTGAATCGTTGACTACTTTTGCGACGAATTGTGCTGATACGAAAATAATGAGCCGCTATTTAACATCACTCGGAATCGTTCTCATGCTTGCTTTTGCAGGTGGAAATGTGGGGCTTTGGGCACAAGACCATGATTCAGTCCATGAGGCGCATGCTGGTGAGCATCATGACGGCCACGATCACGCCGCGCACGCGCATTCAGATGGCGCTGACCACGAGGATGCCCACACACATCACGAGGAAGAGTTTGTGGCGGGCGAGTACATCATTCACCACATTGCTGATGCGCACGACATCCATTTGTTTGGTGACGTGCACATTCCCCTTCCTGTATTGCTCTACTTGGGGGATGAGGGCTTTCGCTTTTTCATGAGCAGTTCTTTTGAAGGACATGGACATGGAGACAAAAATTTTGAAGATGCGCAGGGAGTTGCTTATACGCTTCATGCCGCAGACGGAGCTCTTCCGAATGGTCAGCCGGTGAATGCAGGAGTCATCACCGCAGTGAAATCAGGGAGCCAATTGGAGGTGTTTGATTTCTCAATCACCAAATCGGTATTTGGTATGCTCGTGATTCTCACCTTGATGGTTTGGATGTTCATCAGCGTAGCCAAACAGTATCAAAAGAATCCGGGCCAAGCCCCTAAGGGAATGGCCAATGCAGTTGAGCCGCTTGTTCTCTTCATCCGTGATGAAATTGCCAAGCCATCGATTGGAGCAAAGGCTGATCGGTTCATGCCATTCTTATTGACGGTATTCTTTTTCATCTTCTTCTGCAACTTGCTTGGCTTAGTTCCATTCATTGGCGGATTCAACGTGACGGGCACAATGGGCATTACCATTGTACTCGCGACTCTGGTGTTCTTGTTGACCAACTTGAATGGGAATAAACATTACTGGGGCCACTTGTTTTGGCCTCCTGGGGTGCCGTTGCCGGTTAAGTTCATTTTGGTACCGATTGAGGTTTTCGGCATTTTGATGAAGCCAGCGGTCCTAATGATTCGTTTGACAGCGAACATTTCGGCAGGACACATCATTATTTTAGCCTTCACGAGTTTGATTTTCATTTTTGGAGAAGGAGGCGATGCCTTAGCCGCTGGCTCAGGAATCGGCGTGTTCTCTACTTTGTTTATGATCTTTATGTACGGTCTGGAATTGTTGGTTGCATTTTTGCAAGCTTTCGTTTTTACGTTGCTTGCAGCCATTTACTTTGGCGATGCCACTCACGAACCAGCACACCATTGAATTGAAATCCATCCACAATAAAAAACAACCATTATGGAATTGTTGAGCATTCTTTTTGAAATCGGAATTGGCCAAGGTCTCGCAGGTCTTGGTGCAGGTGCAGCGGTAATCGGTGCAGGTATTGGTGTAGGTCGCATTGGCAGTTCTGCCTTGGAAGCAATGGCACGTCAGCCAGAAGCTACCAGTGACTTGCGTTCAAACATGATTGTTGCAGCAGCATTGGTCGAGGGTGTCGCTCTTTTCGGCATCATCATCTGCTTGCTTGTAGCTCTCGGATAATCGCACCATGGGAGCGTTATTGACACCAGCTTTTGGAACCGTAGTTTGGGCATCCATCGCATTTCTTGTGGTGATGTTTCTTCTGCGTCGTTTTGCTTGGGGGCCTATTTTGAGCGCCCTGAGTGATCGTGAACAGTCCATTGCCGGTGCTTTGAGCCAAGCCGAGAAAGTGCGCCAGGAGATGGCGGACTTGTCGGTGAGCAACGAAAACCAAATGAAGGAAGCCCGAGCAGAGCGGGATCGCATGATGCGAGAAGCTCGTGAGATGGCGGATCAAATGGTTGCAGACGCAAAGAACAAAGCGAAGGAAGCCGCTGATAAAGAGGTTGCTTCAGCAAAAGACGCTATTGCGGTAGAACGCAAAGCGGCGATTGCAGAGCTAAAGGCGGAAGTCGGAGGCTTGTCTTTGGAAATTGCAGAGCGTTTGTTGCGAGAAAAGTTGGAGTCTACAGAAGAGCAGAAAGCTCTTGTAAACAGACTCATTGACGAATCACCATTGAACTGATTGAGCGATGTCTACGCCACGTGCAGCAAAACGATATGCGAAGTCCCTTTTCAGCTTAGCTGAGGAGAGGGGAGCGATTGAGCACATGGAAAATGATGTGCGTCAGCTTCATGATGCGATCTCCAATTCTCATGAATTGGTGATGCTCTTGAAGAGTCCTGTCGTCAAGGCAGGTACCAAGGAAAATATCTTGGTGCGCATTTTTGATCAGAACATCAGT